>Ga0210407_10000212_pt1 | contig 72460 bp, 56 predicted proteins | sample IncBWC27MmetaG_FD_150860 | JGI IMG/M metagenome (GOLD analysis project Ga0210407, IMG submission 150860) | Forest soil microbial communities from Barre Woods Harvard Forest LTER site, Petersham, Massachusetts, United States - Inc-BW-C-27-M | ecosystem: Environmental > Terrestrial > Soil >...
CGCCGGCAGCGGCATCCGTGTCAAGGTCGGGCTGCGCGCCGGCTCGGATTCGATCGCCAATGTCGAAAAGGCGGGCTTTACCGAGGCCAACGGGACGCGCGGCGAGATGTACGAGGTAATCGCCGGGTCTGATCTCGTCCTGCTGCTGATCTCCGACGCCGCACAGGCCGACAATTTCGATCGGATCATGGCGGCGATCCGCCCGGGCGCTACCCTCGGGCTATCGCACGGTTTTCTCGTGGCCTACGTCAAGAGCTCCGGCAAGAGCTTCCGCAACGACATGAATATCATCGGGGTGTGTCCAAAAGGGATGGGACCGTCGGTGCGGCGGCTCTACGAGCAGGGCCGCGACATCAACGGCGCCGGGATTAATTGCAGCTTCGCCGTTCATCAGGACATCGACGGGAAGGCTACCGATTACGCCCTGGCCTGGGCGATCGGGCTCGGCTCCCCCTGCACCTTCGAGACTACGCTCGAATTCGAATACAAATCCGACATTTTTGGCGAGCGCGGCATCCTACTCGGCGCGGTTCACGGGATATGCGAGAGCCTCTACCGGTGGTTCCGGTCACAGGGACGCCAGCAGGACGATGCCTTTCTCGACTCGGCCAAGAGCATCACCAGCGCCATCAGCAAGCAGATATCAGCGGCGGGGCTGCTCGGGGTCTACGAGGCGCTCGACGAGGACGGCCGACAGCGCTTCAAGCACGCGTATAGTGCCTGCTACGGCCCCGCGGCCGACATTCTCACAGAAATCTACGACGAGGTGGAGAGCGGCAACGAGATCCGCAGCGTGGTCAGCGCGGCGCATCGGCTCACGCGCTTTCCGATGAGCGAAATCGCCGGCACCGAGATGTGGCGGGTGGGCCGCTCGCTGCGCAGCAACCGCCAATCTGAGATCGATCCCGTGACGGCCGGCATCTATGTCGCGACGATGATGGCGCAAGCCGATCTCCTGCACGGCAAGGGCCATCCCTACTCCGAGATCGTCAATGAATCGATCATCGAGGCGATCGATTCGCTCAACCCCTACATGGATTTCAAGGATGTCGCCTACATGGTCGACAATTGCTCGACCACCGCGCGGCTGGGAGCGCGGAAATGGGCACCGCGGTTCGATTATGCCGTGACCCAGAGCGTGCTGCCGGTACTGGAGGCCTCAGGCAAGCAGGACGAGGCCTTGTTCCAGCGCTTTCTCGACAGCGAGCTGCACCAGGCGCTGTCGGTGTGCCTCGACTTGCGTCCGCCGGTGGCGATCGCCGTGCTGAGCTGACGCCCGGCCGCTAAACGGTGGCGATCGCGTTGGCCGGCGACCCGACGGCGCCGGGCAAGCGCAGCGGCGGTGCGGTCAGCAGGAAGCGCGAGCGACCATGGGCGCGCAGCCAGTCGGCGAACTCGGAGAGGTGCCAGATCTCGCCGAGATAGACGCCGAGCTTGAACAGGCAATGGGCGTGCAGCGGCAGCGAGGCGCAAAAGTCCTCGCCCTCGCATGGTCGTGACGGCATCTGCTCGACCGCGCGGTTGTCGGAGATCAGTGCGACGGCGCCCGATCTGGTGATCCAGTTCAACAGTCGCTCGTCGCGGCCGTCGAGCCCGGCCCCGGGGTTGGCAGCGAGCACTTGCGCGTCGGGCGCCTTGTTCATGTCGAGAATGACCCGGTCGTAGCCGGTGCGGAAGCAGACGAGGTCGCCCTCCTCGACCTCGACCTTGTCCTCTTCCATGATCCGCATCAGCCGGTCGTAGCCGACAAAGCTCTCGCCGCGACCGCAATGGCGCTCAAGGTCGATCATTACGCCGCGGCCCTGGATGCAATGCGCCGCCATGTTGTCGATCGACAAGGCTATGGCGCCGACATGCTCGCCGCGCTCGATCGCCTGACCGTCGCGATAATCCATCGGGCCGATGATGTGCTCGCCGGCGCGGTAGCCGTTGTAGAACACGATCTCGGGCTTGCCGTCGCCGTCGGCGTCGAACAGCTGTCCGACATGGGCGAGGCTGTCCCACTGGGTCGAGTACTGCAACGTCATCTCGACGATGTCGTCGCAGACCACATCGATCAGTTTCGGGTCCTCGCGGGCGAGCGGATAGGCGATGTAAGGCATTCCGTTGCGCATATTGGCGAGGAGCCGCGGCGGATGGCGGCGAGGATTGACGACATTGCCGCCCGGATAATCGAGGGGCAGGCTGAGGCAGAAGGTCTTGCCTTCCTTGACCTCGGCAATGCCCTTGAGCACCTTCTCGGAGGTCAGCAGGTTGAGCCGGCCCAGTTGATCCTCGGGGCCCCAATCGCCCCAGGTCGAGCCGGGCGGACGACGTTTCCAGCGCGGGTTCTCGGGCATCAGGCGACCTTGACGAGTTTCTGCAGGCTCCTGAGCCCAGGCGGAATCGGCTCGCCGCGGGCCCGGACCCGGCGCCCCCAATTGGTGAACGAGACCTCGCCGACATAGATGTCGCCGTGCCTATCGACGGCGAGGCCGTGCGGCGAGATAAACTGGCCGGGGTTGAGCCCGGCATGCGCATCGCCCAGCCGCGCCAGCAGCTCACCCTTATTGGTATAGATGCTGACCCGCGGGCCGCAGTTCGGGAGGTCGATATTGACCGCCATGTCGGGACCGATCTCGCCGATGAAAAAGCGCGGTGTCTTCGTGCCGCTTTCCATGAAGAGGCCTGAAGGACGGTGCATGTTGTTCCACTGTGCCTCGTATTTGCCGTTGCCATCGAACACCTGGACGCGGTGATTCTCGCGATCGGCGACATAGACCCACCCGTCGGGATCACAACAAATGTTGTGGGCGATGTTGAACTGTCCGCGATCGGTGCCGGGTTCGCCCCAGGACATCACCCGCTTGCCGTCCGGGGTGTATTTGTGGACACGCGAATTCCCGTAGCCGTCAGAGATGTAGAGGTAGTCTGCCTGGGGTGACAGCGCGGTATGGGTGCACCGGTGGAACGGCTCGCCGCTCATATAGGGGGCCGGTTTGCCTGGGATGCCGATGGTCAGCAAGACCTTGCCTTCGAGCGTGCACTGGCGAACCGTGTGGTCGCCGTCGTCGGTCAGCCAGATCGTCTCGTCCGGCGCCATGTAGACGCCGTGCGGCCGCACGAAAACGCCTTCGCCCCACGACCGCAGGAAATTGCCGTGGCGATCGAAGACGCACATCGGATGTTTGCCGCGATTGAAGGCGTAGACGTTGTCGTTCTTGTCGACCCCGACAGCAGCGACATCGGCGTTGAATTCCATGCCAGGCGGCAGTTTTGCCCAATCGTCGCTGACCTCATAGCGGTAGCCGTCGGTCCCCAGGATGACTGACATGGCGATCCCTCTCATTTCTCGCGATGCGGATACGCTTTGCGGCGATTATAGAAACGTCAGACCGCGGCTCAACGGGTTTCGCGCGTAACGAGAGAGCCGCTCTCCCCGACCTGATAATGCAGGTGGGATTCAGGCGCAGACCCAACCGGAGGTTTTGCCTCTAGCGGTAACACGGTCCAAGCCGGCAGGTCAGCCATCGGCAATCGAGATGCATCATGTCGAGCCGCGAATTGGTTAAAATGTCTGCGCACCGTATCACATTATTACGATATTGTCAATGTTCGCGCGTCTGAGGGGCTTTGACAGAGGCGTCACGACAACCCAAATCACTCGGTGCCAGACGGTTGGATGGCCGCTCTCCGCCTTACGCGGGGAGAGGAAAGTCCGGGCTCCACGGAGGCACGGTGCCGGGTAACGCCCGGCGGGGGCGACCCCAGGGAAAGTGCCACAGAAAGTACACCGCCGGCCCGTTTCCGGCATGCCGGGCGGGCGGCAAGGGTGAAACGGTGCGGTAAGAGCGCACCGCGCCGCCGGCAACGGCGGCGGCAGGGAAAACCCCACCGGGAGCAAGACCAAGTAGGAGCGGCAGGCATCCCGGAGTGATCCGAAGATGCCGGGCGAGCCTTCGCGCCGCCGCTCGGGTCGGTCGCACGAGGCGCTCGGCGACGAGCGTCCCAGATGAATGGCCATCACCGCCCCGGGCATGGCGCCAGGGTGCGGGACAGAACCCGGCTTACACGCCGTCTGGCGCCTTGTCTCGGTGGACCCTTCAGCGGATCAATTCGGGATAAGTGCGCTTTCTAGGGGACAACCTTGTGGACGGCAGATTTTGCCGTTGCTCGTCGAAATCGATCGGCTAGCGTGCCGTTGTGTGGTTGATGTGCAGGGGTTTCGCACCGGTGACCCGACGGTCAGGGCGCCTAGAACGGGCGCACGCGAAACGGCACGCCATACACAGGGGGAAGGCGCGGGCGATCCTCGGGGTCGCCCGTTCCTTTTGGATTCGCGCACGTCCCATCACTAAAAGCCGCTGGGCTCCCGAACGAACTTGGACTGGTCCTCCGGCCGTCCAAGTAAGGAAATCGCAAGAACCCGATGATTAGGGCTGGGGCCGTTATCTGCGCTCCGCGTTGCAGGCACGCTGCAGAACAATCCGTAAACGCACAATGTCCGTCGGATGCCAATCGTCCCATAACTCGTAAGGGAAAAGAGATCGGCGTCAAGATGATGTGGTCGAGACAGATGCCTGACGGTCACTTGCAAATCTGCGGTTTTATTTCGAAAATCCATTGACACCCACAAAATCCCATGTCATACCATGATTACCCATGGACGGGACCCTGCCGATGGGGGGAACTTCGGCAGATCCCATCGGGCGCCCCTTGCCGAGAGTCCACGGGAGAGCGTTGGGGGAAATAAGTGGCACTATTCATGTCCACTTACGTGAACAAGGTCGACCGCAAGGGGCGGGTTTCAGTGCCGGCGACCTTTCGCACCGCTCTAGCCGATCAGAGTTTCGACGGTATCGTGGCGTTCCCCTCGCTGGACTACAATGCCCTCGAGGCGACAGGCATCGATACGATGGAGGCGATATCGGCAGGGCTCAACGCACTCGAGCAGCCGGCGGAGCAGCAGGGTCTTGCAACCCTAATTCTCGCTCGCTCGCTACGGCTGCCCTTCGATCCGGAGGGGCGGATCGTCCTCCCCGAGAAACTCGCTGCGCATGCGCATATTGCCGAGAGTGCGGCATTTGTGGGGCTTGGATCGACGTTCCAGATCTGGGAGCCCGATCGATTTGCCGCGCACGAGGCAGCATTGCTCGAGCGCACGCGCCGCGAGGGAATGAGAATGCCATCGCTCGGCAGCCTTGCCAGTCGGCGGCACCCATGATCGAGCAGCACCAGGACCACTCTCTCTCGGCAGCACAGGGGGGAGATCGGCGACTTGGCGCACCGACCCCGCATGTCCCCGTGCTTGTGGATGCCGTGCTCGCGGCGTTGGCGCCGCGCGACGACGCCCTTTATGTCGACGCCACCTTCGGACGTGGCGGCTACAGCGTAGCGTTGCTCGCCGCGGCGCGATGCCGAGTGGTCGGATTCGACCGCGACCCCGAAGCGATACGCTACGGGCACGAGCTGGCCGAGCGGTATAGCGGACGGCTGACCATCGTCGAGGGCCGTTTCGGCGAGATGATCCGCCTGCTCGCCCCCGTAACCTCTGGCCCGATCGCCGGCATTGCTTTCGATCTCGGGGTCTCCTCGGCCCAGCTCGATAAGCCTGAACGCGGCTTTTCGTTTCGCTTTGACGGGCCGCTCGATATGCGCATGAGCCGCGAAGGTCAAACCGCCGCGGATCTGATCGCCTCTCTCTCGGAACGGCAGCTCGCGGAACTAATCGGTGAACTCGGCGAGGAACGTTTCGCCCGGCGGGTCGCCCGCGCGATCGGCGCGGCCCAGCGGCGCCAGCCCGTGCGGCGCACCGTTGAGCTCGCCGAGGTCGTGCGTGCGGCAGTGCCAAGATCCGAGCCCGGGCAGGATCCGGCGACTCGAACATTCCAGGCCCTCCGAATCGCGGTCAACGACGAACTCGGAGAACTCGATCGCGGGCTCGCCGCCGCAGAACAGCTCCTGACGGCCGGCGGCCGGCTGGCGGTGGTTTCGTTTCATTCGCTAGAGGACCGCCGGGTCAAGCAATTCCTGCAGCGGCGCAGCTCGCGGGCGCCGCGCGGCTCCCGCCATGCCCCGGCCCCGCTCGCAGCGGCGGCACCGAGCTTCAGACAGCTCGGGCGGCGGGTGGTCAGGCCTGATGCTGCGGAAATCGCGCGCAACCCCCGCGCTCGGGCGGCACGGCTGCGGGCGGCGGAGCGAACTGCGGCACCCGCTTGGCCAGCCGATTTCGCGGCTCCGAGCCTCAGCCGGCCGTGATTAAGCTCAGCACGATGTTTTGGCTGGTTCTCGTCTTGGTGACCGGGTTTGGCATGTTCGGGGTCAAGTACGCCGTGCAATCTCTGGAGGACGACCTCAATCGGATCAAGAAGGCGACAATCGCAGAGGAGCACGCGATCCGGACCGACGAGGCGGAGTGGGCTTATCTGACCCGACCCGAGACCCTCGACGAGATGAACCGGCATTACCTATCGCTCGGACCGATTGCGACCAAGCAGCTCCGCGTCACCGTTGTCGACATCCCGCTTCGCCCTCAGCCGCCGGTTGTGGCTGATGCCTCTCCGGCTGACGCGCCTGCATTGGAGAGTGGAGTAGCGCCGATCGCAGCCGCAAACCCGGGGGCCGAGGCTGCTGCCGCGGCACCGGGGGGTCAGACCGCGGCTTCGGCCCCGGAAGCACCGGTCGTTGCCGCAGCCTCGGAAAAACTTGCGCATCCGACCGAGCTGGCTAAGCCAACTCCGACAAAAACTGCGGGCAAGCCCGTCGTGGTGCCGCGACGTCCCACATCCCTCGACGAATTGATCGCTCAGGTGGCAGGGAGCCGCTGATGGTCGCGATCCCCTATCTCGACGATAACCCATGCCGGCCGCGCCATTTCAAACCGCCGCCCTGTGTCGCGATCATTTCCGAGGGCCCGGCGATGCAGGCTCTCGAAGCTTGCCGCAGCCGGCTGCTGGTAACCGCTGCGTTGTTCGCCCTGGTGTTTGCCGTGGTTGGTCTGCGGGTAGCAGAGATTGCGCTTTTCGAGGGTGGTGCGGCGCAATCGCACGTCGGGCGCCTGCGCGTCGTAAGTGCGCCGGTGCCGAGCCATGCCGATATCACCGACCGCAACGGCAATGTCGTCGCTACGACGCTCGATAGCCCGTCGCTCTATGCCGTTCCCAAGCAAATCCTCGATCCGGTGGAGGCCACAAGCAAGATTGTTCGAGTTTTCCCCAAGCTCAGCAGCGCTGAGATCTACGCCAAGCTCACCTCCGGCAAGAGCTTTGTATGGATCAAGCGCCACCTGACGCCGCGAGAACAGTATGACGTTAATCAACTCGGGATCCCCGGACTGGAGTTTGAGCACGAGGAGCGGCGCATCTATCCCGGCGGCGGTCTGACCTCTCATGTCGTGGGCTACGCCGGGATCGACAACACCGGTTTTGCTGGGGTCGAGCGGGCCCTGGACGACGTGTTGAAGGAACGCCGCGAGCCGCTGCCGCTCTCACTCGACCTTCGCCTGCAGTACATCCTGCGCGAGGAATTGCAGCGTGTTATCGACGACTTTACCGCGAAAGGCGGCGCCGGGCTGGTTATGGACGTCAATACCGGCGAGATTCTCGCGATGGCGTCGCTGCCGGATTTCGATCCGAACCACCCCGCCACCCCCGATCCGAACCATCCGGCCCTTTCCCTCGCCGACCGGATGTTCAATCGGAATACCCTCGGCGTCTATGAGCTCGGCTCGATCTTCAAGATTTTCACCGTGGCAATGGCTCTCGATGCCGGCACCTCGACATTGACCAGCACCTACGATGCGAGCCATCCGATAGCGATCGGACGCTTCACCATCTCGGACTATCATGGCAAACATCGGGTGTTGAACGTCCCAGAAATCCTGATGTACTCGTCGAATATCGGAGCGGCACGAATGGCAATGGCCGCCGGCGCCCAAAAGCAGCGAGAGTTTCTCGCGCGGCTGGGTCTGCTGCGCAAACCGAAGATCGAGATTTCCGAAGTGGGGGCACCGCACTATCCGGCAAAATGGCGCGAAGTCAACGTGATGACCATCGCCTTTGGTCACGGGATTTCGGTGACCCCGCTGAGTTTTGCGACCGCCGCAGCGGCACTCGTCAATGGCGGAGTGCTCCGCCAGGCCACTCTCGTCAAACTGCCCCCTGGAAATGCTCCCCAGGGCCAGCAGGTGATTTCAGCGAAGACGTCGGACCAAATGCGCCGACTGATGCGCTTGGTGGTTGAACACGGGACCGGCACGATGGCGGCCGCTCCGGGCTATGTAGTCGGCGGCAAGACGGGGACGGCGGATAAGGTTACGGGCAGGCATTATGCCGATAGAAAGCTGCTCTCGAGCTTTATCGGGTTCTTCCCAATCAACGCCCCGAAATACCTTGTCCTGGCGATGGTCGATGAACCGCACCCCAACAAGCAGAGCCACGGCTATGCGACTGCCGGTTGGACCGTAGCTCCGGCGACCAGCCGCATCGTCCAGCGCATCGCACCCGTTCTCGGCGTACAGCCGGTCGACGAATCCTCGCCCGAAGTGCAACGAGCGTTGATCGTCGAGAGCCTCCAAGGCAAGCGGCTTGAAGCTTACTGAACTCACGGGCCTCGCCGCCAATCCCGGGGCCGATCCGGAGATCGTGGGCTTCAGCGCCGACTCACGAACCATTCGCCCGGGCTTTCTGTTCGCCGCTCTGCCCGGGACCCATCAGGACGGCCGGGCATTCGCCGCCGATGCCGTGGCCCGCGGCGCCGTTGCGATCCTGACCGACGATGCCGAAGCGCTGGCACTCACACCGGCATCTCGCGAGCGCGTAGCGATCCTCGTCGATTCAAATCCGCACCGACGCCTGGCACGTCTTGCCGCCCGCTTCCATGGCCGACAGCCCCGGACGATCGCCGCCGTGACCGGAACCAACGGCAAGACCTCTGTCGTTCATTTCACCCGCGAAATATGGACGGCGCTCGGCTTTGCTGCGGCGAGCCTCGGCACGCTCGGCTTGGTCACCGCCGATGGTAGGCGTCCCGGCAACCTGACGACGCCCGATCCGATTTCGCTCCACGAGGATTTGGCCACCCTTGCCGGAAGGGGGATTGACCGGGTAGCGATCGAAGCATCGAGCCACGGTCTCGACCAAAGCCGGCTCGACGGTTTGACGGTGGCATCCGCCGCTTTTACGAACTTGACCCGGGATCACCTCGACTACCACGGCGACATGATGCGTTACCGGGCGGCAAAAGACCGGCTCTTCACCGCGCTTCTGACGCCCGGCGGGACGGCCGTCCTCAACGCCGACAGCGGCGAATTCGCGCGCTTGGCCGCGCTCTGCGGTGCGACGGGTCATCCGGTAGTCGCGTATGGCGGTCACCCGACCGCTGATCTGTGCCTTTTGGATTGCAAGCCGCAGGGCAGCGCCCAGCGACTGCTCCTCAATCTCTTTGGACAACGCCGCGAGCTTATGCTGCCGCTTGCAGGGGCGTTCCAGGCGATTAATGCACTAGCGGCGCTCGGCTTGGTTGTAGCGACAGGGACCCCGGTGGCGGCCGCTGCCGAGGTTCTGATCCATTTGACCAGCGTCCCGGGCCGGCTCGAGTTCGTCGCGGAACTCGAAGGAGGTGGAGCGATTGTCGTCGACTATGCCCACACCCCGGACGCGCTCGCGACCGTGCTGACGACATTGCGTCCTCACGCACAGGGCCGGCTCATTGCCCTTTTTGGCTGCGGCGGCGACCGCGACGCCGGCAAGCGTCCTCTTATGGGCCGGGTCGCGGCCCGTCTGGCAGACCTTGTATATGTTACCGACGACAACCCGCGGACCGAGCGGCCGGCACAGATCCGCCGCGAAATTCTCGCAGCTGCCCCGAATGCCATCGAAATCGGCGACCGCCGAGAGGCGATCGGGGCCGCGATCGCCGATCTCGCTCCCGGCGACCTGCTGGTCATTGCCGGGAAGGGGCACGAAACCGGTCAAATCGTCGGCAGCCAAACCTATCCGTTTGACGACGCCGTTGTTGCCCGCGACATCGCCGGATCGCGCTTGCGGAATTGTGTAAGGCGGATGGGATAGTGATGCCGCTGTGGACCGCTCGAGATGCCGCAGTCGCGACCGGTGGACTGAGCGCATCCGACTGGGCGGCGACGGGCGTGTCGATCGATACTCGCAGTCTTTCCGCGGGTGACCTGTTCGTCGCCCTGCGTGGTCCCAATCACGACGGCCATGATTTTGTCGCTGCGGCCCTGGCACGGGGCGCAGCGGCCGCGGTGGTGGATCGCGACATCCCGGATTTGCCGATGACCGCGCCGCTGCTGCGCGTGGCCGACACGCTCGCGGGACTTGCCGCACTCGGCGCCGCAGCGCGTGAGCGTTCCAACGCCCGGGTGATTGCGGTTACCGGCAGTGTCGGCAAGACCAGCACCAAACAGGCGCTGCGCCTTGCTCTCGCCGCTTGCGGCTCGACTTTTGCCTCGGCCGGCGGCCTCAATAATCATTGGGGGGCGCCGCTGTCCCTCGCCCGGATGCCGCCCGATACCGGTTACGGGATTTTTGAGCTGGGCATGAACCATCCGGGCGAAATCACCGTTCTTACTAGGCTTGTGCGGCCGCACGTCGCGGTCATCACGACGGTCGAGCCCGCCCATCTCGGTTTTTTTCCATCGCTCGAGGCGATCGCCGATGCGAAGGCCGAAATATTTCTCGGGCTCGAACCCGGCGGCATCGCAGTGCTCAACCGTGATAATCCGCATTTCGACCGGCTCTCAACCGCGGCCATGCGCGCCGGCGCGGCCGACGTAATCGGTTTTGGAACCCATCCGGAGGCGACGGTCCGACTCCTCGATTGCGTCCTCGGACCACGCAGCTCGAAAATCGAGGCCGCTCTTCCTGGCACCGTTTTGCGCTTCGCTCTGCCGCTCCCAGGCCGGCACTGGGCGATGAACTCTCTCGCCGTACTCGCCGCGGTTGAAGCAGCTGGTGCAGACCCCCGCCGCGCTGCCGAGGCGCTAGCGGAGCTTGAGGCGTTGCCGGGGCGGGGTCACTGCAGCGAGCTCTCCTGGCAGGGTGGCACGTTGATCTTGATCGACGAGAGCTACAATGCAAGCCCGGCAGCGGTCGATGCGGCGCTCGCCGTGCTCGGCGCGACGCCACCTGCCGACGGCGGCCGGCGGGTGGCGGTGCTCGGCGACATGCTCGAGCTTGGTGCGGCAAGCGAGCGCCTGCACCGCGAACTTGCCGAGCCGCTCGCCGCAGCAGAGGTCGACCGCGTCTTTCTCGTCGGGGCAGCGGTAAGGGCGCTCTGCGACGCGCTACCCAAGGCGAAGCGGGGCGGCTGGTGGCCCACCGTCGATGCGGCCATGCCTGGCCTCCTGTGCTTCTTGCGGGCCGGCGATGTCGTGACGGTGAAGGGCTCCCGCGCCGTTGGGCTTGGCCGCATCGTCGAGCGGCTGCGTGCCGAATCGGCGCCGCCAGAGACATGATCAAATGTTCTACCCGCTATTTTTCCCCTTCGCGGATCAGTTTCAGGTTTTCAATCTGTTCCGCTACATCACCTTCCGATCGGGGGGAGCAGCGGTCACTGCGCTGTTGATCAGCTTTCTTCTGGGTCCGCACCTTATTGCTTGGCTGCGATCGAAGCAGGCCAATGGCCAGCCGATTCGCCCCGATGGCCCTAACGGACATATCGAGCGCAAAAAGGGAACCCCGACAATGGGCGGGTTCCTGATCCTGTTAGCGCTGACGATATCGACCTTGCTGTGGGCGGATCTGACAAATGCTTATGTCTGGATCGTGCTGCTGGTCACTGTCGCATTCGGGCTGATCGGCTTTTTCGATGACTACAGAAAGCTGCACCGGAACTCGCATCGCGGGCTTTCCGGTCGAAGCAAGCTCGGCCTTGAAATCGTGCTCAGCGCCCTCGCCTGCGTCGCGATCACTTTGGTGACGCCGGCAGGGCTGGCGCAGGCTCTTGCCGTGCCGTTTTTCAAGAATGTGCTGATCGAGTTGGGTTGGTTCTTCGTGCCGTTCGGGGTCTTGGTAATCACTGGCGCCTCAAATGCGGTCAATCTGACCGATGGGCTGGATGGCCTCGCCATCGTGCCCTCGATGATTGCCGCCGGCTGCTTTGCCTTCATCGCCTATCTCGCCGGCAATGCCATCTTTGCCAACTACTTGCAGATCCATCACGTCGCCGGCGCGGGCGAGCTCACGGTGTTCTGCGGAGCGATGGTCGGGGCGAGCCTCGGCTTTCTCTGGTTTAATGCACCACCGGCGATGGTCTTCATGGGCGACACCGGCTCGCTGTCCATCGGCGCCGCCCTCGGAACGATCAGCGTCATCACCAAGCATGAGCTGGTGCTGGCGATCGTCGGCGGTTTGTTCGTTCTCGAGGCGGTCTCGGTGATCGTTCAGGTCGCGAGCTTCCGAATGACCGGACGCCGGGTCTTTCGCATGGCGCCGCTGCATCATCACTTTGAGCAAAAGGGTTGGGAAGAGCCGACCATCGTTATTCGCTTCTGGATCATCGCCTGGATTCTGGCAATCGCCGGACTGGCCACGCTCAAACTGCGGTAAAACATGCGATGATTAGCAGCGGTGCCGTACAAGTAGGCGAGTATAGCCGGCTACGCTACATTTTTAGGCCTAATCACTACGTCGCAAGGCTCGCCCGCGTGCTGGAGGAGTTATCTGGCACGCCGGACCGTGAACCTACCGCCGGGCGCCGCGAGCGTCGAACCGGATGAACTTTGCCCGCATCGACCAAAGGCCGATCGCGCGCTGGTGGTGGACGGTCGACCGCTGGAGCCTCACCGCTCTTGGCATGCTGGTCGGGTTCGGCCTTATGTTGAGCCTGGCGGCGAGCCCCTCGGTTGCTGAGCGGATAGGCTATGATGGGCTGCACTTCGTCCGTCGCCATCTGATAATGCTGCCGCTGGCGATGGGTCTGATGTTTGCGGTGTCACTCCAGCCGCCGCGGATGATTCGGCGCATTGCCGTCATCGGCTTCGCCGCGGCGCTGGTGCTGCTCGGCCTGACGTTTGTGATCGGTGCCGAAATCAAGGGCGCGCGGCGATGGATCAACCTGCCGGGACTGTCCGTGCAGCCATCCGAATTCGTCAAGCCGACCTTTGCGGTGGTCGCCGCGTGGTTATTCTCGGAGCAGAAGCAGCGCCCCGGTTTTCCCGGCAATATAATCTCCATACTACTGTTTCTCGCGGTCGCCGGCATGCTGATCAAGCAGCCGGATATCGGTATGGCCGCCGTCGTCGCGATCGTCTGGTTCGCGCAGTTCTTCATGGCCGGGCTGCGGCTGTATTGGGTGGTGGCCGGTACCCTCGCCGGCCTCGGGAGCCTGGCCGGCGCCTATCTCTATCTGCCGCATGTCAGATCCCGGATCGACCATTTCCTCGACCCCTCGGCGGGCGATACCTATCAGGTCAAACGCTCGATCGAGGCCTTTGCCAATGGCGGGTTGTGGGGCAAGGGACCCGGCGAGGGCACGGTCAAGGACGTCCTCCCGGACGCGCATGCCGACTTTGTCTTTGCGGTTGCCGGCGAAGAATTCGGTCTCGTTGTCTGCCTTGTGATTATCGGGCTGTTTGCCTTCATCGTGTTGCGAGGGTTCTCGCGACTGATGCAGGAAGGCAGTCTCTTTGTGCTGCTTGCTGCGACGGGCTTGCTGATCCAGTTCGGCCTTCAAGCGGTCATCAACATGGCCTCGAGCTTGCACCTGATTCCGACCAAAGGAATGACGCTGCCATTTCTGTCGTACGGCGGATCCTCGATGCTGGCACTCGGGCTCGGCATGGGAATGATGTTGGCGTTGACCCGGCGCCGACTGGCGGGGAGCGAGCTGTGAGCCGCCCTTTCGTGCTCGCCGCCGGCGGCACCGGAGGACATGTGTTCCCGGCCGAAGCGTTGGCCGGCGAGCTGTTGGCGCGCGGTCGCGGCGTTCACCTGCTGTGTGACGGCCGCGCCGACGCTTTTGCCCGACGCGTTCCGGAGGTTGAATTCCATCATGTGCGCGCCGGCCGGTTCGGGGGTGGCCCGGGCCAGGCTGTCTACGGGCTCGCCGAAATGGCGATGGGCATTATGCAGGCGCGTCGGCTGCTTCGCCGACTGACGCCGGCCGGCGTCGTCGGCTTCGGGGGTTACGCTTCTGTCCCGAGCATGTTGGCGGCTAGCCATCTCGGTCTGCCGATCGTCATTCACGAGCAGAATGCGGTCCTCGGCCGCGCCAACCGGCTACTCGCGCCGCAAGCGCAGCGGATCGCTACCGGGTTTCCCGCAATCTCAGGTCTACGCCCGGCCGACCGCCGCCGCGCCATCCACACCGGAAATCCGGTGCGGCCGGCGATCCTCGATCTCGCCGATGCAGGCTATACGGCGCCGGAACCCGGTAGACCCATCGAGCTGCTGATCCTGGGCGGCAGCCAGGGAGCGCACGTTCTCAGTGAGATGGTGCCACCGGCTATGACCGCATTGCCGCCCGAGCTGCGGGGAAGGGTTCGGATCAGCCAGCAAGTGCGCCCGGAAGATCGCGCCAGCGTAGCCGCGATTTATCAGCTAAGCGGGATGGCCGCAGAACTCGACGGCTTCTTCGACGATGTGCCGATGCGGCTGTGCCGGACGCATTTTGTGATCTGTCGCGCCGGAGCCTCCACTGTGGCCGAACTTGCCGCCCTCGGCCGCCCGGCGATTCTGATTCCCTACCCGCATGCGACCGACGACCATCAGACCGCGAACGCCCGCGCCTTTGCCGAGGCTGGCGGTGGTTGGCTTCTTCCACAAGCGAGCCTTTCGCATGATCTGCTCTCGCGTCGCATCGAAAGCCTGCTTACCGACCGTATGGCGCTGACTGCTGCAGCGGCATCGGCGGCCCGGTTCGGCCGGCGCGATGCGGCGCAGCGTCTCGCACGGCTGGTTCTGGATCTCGATCCCGGAGCTGCTCGCCCCACCGACTTGGCGGAGCATGCCGCATGAGGGTTCTTCCCCGAACAATCGGCCCCTTGCATTTTGTAGGCATCGGCGGGATCGGCATGAGCGGCATCGCCGAGGTGCTGCATAATCTCGGCTATCGGGTTCAGGGCAGCGACCTCGCCGATGGCGCCAATGTCCGGCGGTTGAGCGAACTCGGGATACCCGTGGCGATCGGGCACGCAGCCGGAAATCTGGGTGCCGCGGAGGTCGTGGTCGTTTCCTCGGCGGTCAACTCGGACAATCCGGAGGTAGCCGCCGCCCGGGCGCGACGCCTTCCGGTGGTGCGGCGCGCCGAAATGCTCGCCGAGCTGATGCGGCTCAAATGGTCGCTCGCGGTCGCCGGGACGCACGGCAAGACGACGACGACCTCGATGATCGGCGCGTTGTTCGAGGAGGCACAACTCGACCCGACCGTGATCAATGGCGGTATCATCAATGCCTACGGCACCAACACGCGCCTGGGTGCAGGCGATTGGATGGTCGTCGAGGCCGACGAGAGCGACGGCACCTTCACGCGTCTGCCGGCAACGATCGCGATCGTCACCAACATTGACCCCGAGCATCTCGACTTCTACGGAAACTTCGACGCGCTGCGCCAAGCCTTCGAAACGTTTGTCGGCAACATCCCGTTCTACGGCTTTGCCGCGCTGTGCATCGATCATCCGGTCGTGCAGGGGATGATCCCCCGGCTGTCCGACCGGCGCGTGCTGACCTATGGCTTCAGCCCGCAGGCCGATATCCGCGCTGTCGATGTCCGGCTCGGGCGCGACGGCACGTGTTTCGACGCGGTGATTTCTGACGCGCTCTCCGATCGGGCGCGCACGCTTCGGGAACTGTTTCTGCCGATGTTTGGTCAGCACAACGTGCAGAACTCGCTCGCCGCGGTTGCCGTCGCCGAGGCGCTGGGACTTGGTGACGACGCGTTGCGGGTCGCGCTGCGTAACTTTGGCGGGGTGAAGCGGCGGTTCACCAAGACAGGCGAGTGGAACGCGGTGACCGTGATCGACGATTACGGGCATCACCCGGTCGAGATCGCAGCGGTGCTGAAGGCAGCACGCGCGATCGTCGAAGGCAAGGTGATCGCGGTGGTTCAACCGCATCGCTTCACCCGCGTGTTGCACCTCTTCGACGGTTTCTGCACGTGCTTCAACGATGCGGATATCGTTTTCGTTGCGGATATCTATGCCGCTGGGGAGGCGCCGATTGAAGGGGTGACCCGAGAGGCCGTTGTCGCAGGGTTGATCGAGCACGGCCATCGCAATGTGCGAGCCCTCGCCGATCCACGCGATCTCGCCGTGCTGGTCAGCGAGGTGGCGAGGCCTGGCGACATGGTCGTGTGCCTGGGGGCGGGCTCGATTACCAATTGGGCAAACAATCTGCCGGGCGAACTCGCTCGATTGCAGTCGCCGAGCCGTATCGCATGACCGCGCGATGGGAACCGCTATCATCGGTGCCGATGTGTCGGCTTCCCCCGGTTCGCGGTCGGCTGACCGCGAACTCAGCGATCGGCAGGCAGACTTGGTTTGGGGTCGGCGGTGCCGCCGAGATATTGTTCCGGCCGGCCGACGCCGAGGATCTCGCCGCCTTTCTGGCGGCGCTGCCGACGGAAATCCCGGTCACGGTGATCGGTGCCGGCTCGAACCTTCTGGTACGCGACGGCGGCATTCCCGGCGCTACGATCCGGCTCGGCCGTGGACTTGGAAGCATCGCCATCGCGCAGGGAGTGGTCCAGGTGGGCGCGGGCGCGCTCGACCGTCGCGTCGCCGTCGCCGCGGCAAAGGCCGGCTTGGCGGGGCTCGAATTCCTGTCCGGCATCCCCGGCACGATCGGTGGAAGCCTGCGGATGAACGCCGGCGCCTATGGCGTGGAAATGGGAGATGTGCTCGTTTCGGCGACCGCCCTCGACCGTGGCGGCCGCTGTCACGTGATCGACCGCGCTGCAATGGCGCTTTCCTATCGCCATTGCGGGATCGACCCCGGATGGATCTTCATCGAGGCCCGGTTGCGCGGCATCCCGGGCGAGCGCACCGAGATCGCAAAACGGCTGACGGAGATTCGCGCGGCGCGGGAGGCAACCCAGCCAATCCGCGCGCGCACCTCGGGATCGACCTTTGCCAACCCCCAGGGCCAGTCGGCATGGCGGCTCGTCGATGCCGCCGGGTGCCGCGGTCTGGTGCGCGGCGGGGCAATGGTCTCGCACAAGCATGCCAATTTCCTGATCAACACCGGCAGCGCGACGGCAGCCGATATTGAAGGTCTCGCCGAAGAAGTGCGCAGGCGCGTCTACGAGACCTCAGGAATCATGCTCGAGTGGGAGATCCAGCGGATTGGCCGACCCGCTCCTGACCCGGGGCCGATCGAACCGGAAAACGCCAATCATCCATCAAGGATGGCCCTTCAAAGGCGATTTCGCGAAGACTGCAGCGACGGCTGCGCACAGTTATGAAGAGTGTAGCCGTGTTGATGGGAGGTTGGTCGCCCGAGCGCGAGGTCTCATTATCGACCGGGTACGAGTGCGCCAAGGCGCTGGCTGACCGCGGCTATGCGGTGCGGGTGATCGACGCCGGCCGCGATCTGCCGACGCTGTTGCGCGCACTCGAACCGTGTCCGGATGTAATTTTCAATGCTCTGCACGGGATCGGCGGGGAGGACGGCACGATTCAGGGCGTGTTTGAGATGCTCCGGATTCCCTATACCCATTCCGGCGTCCTGGCCTCGTCTATGGCGATGCACAAGCCCACCGCGAAGTCGATATTCCGCGCCGTAGGGCTCCCCGTGGTCGACGGCGTCGTAGCCCGGCTCGAAGAACTCGCGCTGCGCGATCCGATACCCGCCCCGTTTGTCGTCAAGCCGACAAACCAGGGTTCCAGCGTTGGCGTCCGAATCGTGCGGGTCAACGACAATTCCTGGCGGGAAGAGGTGACGGGCTGGTGCTTTGGCGAAGAGCTTCTGGTCGAACGCTTTGTTCCTGGACGCGAGCTGACCGTCGCAGTTATGGGGGATCGAGCGCTCGGCGTCTGCGAGATTGTCCCGCGCGGCAGCTTTTATGACTACACCGCGAAATACGCGGTGGGCGGATCAGACCACTTGACCCCCGCGCCGATCCCGGCGGAGGTTTATGAACGGGCGCTCGACATCGCCTTGCGCGCTCATCGCGCGCTCGGGTGTCGGGGCGTCACCCGCGCCGACCTCCGTTTTGACGATACGACAGAGGAGTTGGGGGGGCTCTACTTGCTGGAATTGAACACCCAGCCCGGGATGACACCCACTTCGCTGGTTCCCGATATCGCTCGTCACGTCGGAATCGAGTTCGACCAGCTGGTCGCCTGGATGGTAGAAAACGCGGCGTGCGACGGATGAAGGGAGCAACGTCACGGCAACTGCTCCGGCGGGGCCGTGCCACAGGCTTCTTCCGATCCGGATTGTGGATCGGGGCCCTCCTCCTGCTCTCCGGCGGCGTTTACGGCGGGGCTCAGCTGAGCGGCTCCCCTCTTGCCCAGTCGGCGCTGCAAAGCGCCGTCGACACGATGGTCGAGGCTACGGGGCTGCTCGGCTTCACTGTTTCCGAGGTCACGGTCGAGGGACGCGAGACAACCGACGGCGAAACGATTCTGGCGGCACTCGCCGCCAGACCTGGTACCCCGATCCTCGCGGTGAGCCCGAAACGTGCCAAGCAGCAGCTCGAGAGCCTGCCGTGGGTCCGCACCGCGGTGATCGAACGTCGCCTGCCGGGAACGCTTTATGTGCGTCTGGTCGAGCGCAAACCGCTGGCGCTGTGGCAGCACGGCGGCAAGATCGCGCTGATCGATCGCGTGGGGGCCGTCATCCCGGTGGACCGGCTCGACCGTTTCGCCAAGCTACCCATGGTTGTCGGAGAGGGAGCCGCCAGCCACGCGGCGGAGCTTCTCGACATGCTGGCGAACGAGCCCGATCTCGCGGCTCGCGTCACCGCTGCCATCCGCGTCGGCGATAGGCGTTGGAACCTGCGCATCGACAACGCAATCGACGTGCTCCTCCCCGCGGATGAGCCCGCAAGGGCATGGGCGCAACTCGCCCGCCTCGACCGGTCGAGCGCCCTCCTGCAGCGGGATGTGCAGACCATCGATATTCGGCTTCCCGATCGTGTCGTCCTGCGGGTCAGTCCCGAGACGCCGAAAGAGACGCCGGTTTCAAAAAAAGGGCGCCCCTCAGCGAAGAACACATGAGCACAATGGACGAAGCGCCGGTACGCAAGAGGGATCCGCCCGCAGCACCATCAGACGAAAGCCGAAGGGCAAAGCCGCGCAGGTCAGCGATCCGACCGCGCGGCAGTCTGATTGCTGCCGTCGATATCGGCACGACCAAGGTCTGTTGTTTTATAGCCCGCATTTCCGATGACAACCCTCGCGTCCTCGGCATTGGTCATCAGATCTCACGTGGGGTGCGGAATGGGACGATCGTCGATCTGGAAGCTGCCGGCACCTCCGTCGTCAATGCCGTGCATGCCGCAGAGCAAATGGCGGGCGAGACGATCCAGCAGGTCGTGACGAATCTGTCAGGGGGCTTCTTCGCCTCACGCCTTGTAAAGGCCGAAATCAGCGTTGCCGGCCGGGAGATCACCGATACCGAAGTGCAGCGGGTGCTTGAGCAGGGCCATCTGATTCGCGAACCGAGCGACCGCCACGTCATCCATTCCGTCCCGGTGGGGTTCTCGATCGATGACAGCCGCGGCATTCGCGACCCGCGCGGGATGTTTGGCGACCGGCTCGGCGTCAATATGCACATGGTGACCGCCAACGCCGCCAGCGTCCGGAGTCACGTGTCGGCGATTGGGCGTTCGCATCTCGAACTCGATGCTTTGGTCGTCAGCCCTTATGCCGCCGGGCTCTCCTGTCTGGTCGAAGACGAGATCGCGCTCGGCGTGACCGTGATCGACATGGGCGGCGGAACCACAACGATCGGGGTATTTTTCGACGGGAATCTGATCTACGCCGATTACGTACCGGTTGGCGGCTGTCATGTGACGAACGACATTGCCCGAGGGCTGTCGACCCCGGTCGCGCATGCCGAGCGCATGAAGACACTGTTCGGCAGCGCCATTTCTTCGAGTACCGACGAACGCGAGATGATCGCGGTTCCGCAGGTCGGAGAGGAGGACGAGGGGCACGTAAACCACGTCCCGAGATCACTCCTCGTCGGAATTGTCGCGCCGCGCATCGAAGAGACCTTCGAGCTGGTGCGCAATCGCCTGGAGGCGAGCGGTTTCGACAAGATGGCAGGTCGGCGGGTGGTGCTGACCGGCGGCGCGTGTCAACTGCATGGCGCCCGTGAATTCGCTGCGCTGATTCTCGACAAGCAGGTTCGGATTGGCCGGCCACTGCAGGTCATGGGTCTGGCTGAGGCGACTGGAGGGCCGGCCTTCTCGACGACGGTGGGCCTGTTGCATTTTGCGCTGTCGGAGCGTGCCGAAGTGCCGCGCAATAGCCGCGGCCCGGCAAAGGCGGCGAACGGGCTCTTTGGTCGATTGGGTCACTGGCTGCGCGAGAATTTTTGAGGCAAATTCGAACCTATTGCTTGCCCGGTCGGGCCTGAGCCAGCGAGGGGAGCCCGGACCGGACCGGGCATTACGAAGCTGCGTTGCAGCGGAGGGGGACCGCATGATCAATCTGAGCATTCCGCGGGACGAGCAGGAGATGAAGCCCCGCATTACCGTTGTTGGCGTGGGGGGCGCCGGCGGAAACGCTGTCAACAATATGATCCGCTCGAATCTGGTCGGGTGCGAGTTCGTGACTTGCAATACCGACGCTCAAGCGTTGGCGCACTCCACAGCGCCGCGCAAGATACAGCTCGGGATCGGCGTCACCCGGGGGCTCGGCGCCGGCTCGAGGCCAGATGTCGGACGCGCCGCCGCGGAGGAGGCGCTCGACGAAATCCTCGAGGCGATGCACGGGTCCAACATGGCGTTCATCACCGCCGGAATGGGCGGCGGTACCGGCACCGGCGGCGCCCCGGTAATCGCGCGCATCGCCCGCGAATCGGGAATTCTGACGGTCGGCGTGGTCACCAAGCCATTTCATTTCGAGGGCACCCATCGTATGCGCCTGGCCGAGGGCGGGATCGAGGAGCTTCAGAAATTCGTCGACACGCTGATCATCATTCCAAATCAGAACCTGTTCCGGGTGGCGAATGATCGGACCACGTTCGCCGATGCCTTCAAGATGGCCGACGACGTCCTGCACTCCGGCGTGCGGGGCGTCACCGATCTGATGGTGATGCCTGGCCTGATCAATCTCGACTTCGCCGACATTCGCACGGTGATGGCCGAAATGGGCAAAGCGATGATGGGCACAGGGGAGGCCGAAGGCGAGCGCCGGGCCATCGACGCAGCCGAGGCGGCGATCTCGAATCCCTTGCTCGAGGACGTGTCGATGAAGGGCGCACGCGGCGTCCTGATCAACATCACCGGCGGGATGGACATGACATTGTTCGAGGTCGACGAGGCCGCCAACCGCATCCGCGAAGAAGTCGATCCCGAGGCGAATATCATCTTCGGCTCAACCTTCGACGAGCGCCTGTCTGGAAAGATGCGCATTTCGGTTGTTGCCACCGGGATTGATGCAGAGGCGATCTCCCAGCCCCGGCCGGCGCTCAGCCTCGTCAGCAGTCGCGATGGTCTGGCCGTCTCCGGCTCCGGCGTGCGCGAGGCCACTTCGGGGGGTTACGCGCAGCCCTTGCTCACCCAGAATGCGGCGGCGCCCCTCGCGGATGGCGGGCGCGAGGCATTGCGTCCGGAAATCGCCAGCGAGCCGTTGCCGCACGCGGCGGAGGCGGCCGAAACTGCAGCGGTGCGGGGTGGCGCGTTCATCGCGCCCAAGCCGGTCGATGCCGGGGCTGCTCGCACCGTTCCGCTGACGCAACCGGCCGTTCCACCGGCCGCGGTTGCCAAGGAGCCGACGCCGAAGCCCAAAGGGCGCGTGCCCAGCCTGATCGAACGGGTGACCGGGGTCGGCCGTGGGCGCTCGAACCCGCCGGACCCGACGCCGCGTCCCGCTGCCCAGCCCGCCAAGGCGGTCGCTCAGCCGCGGCTCGCGCCGCTGGAGCCGGATGACCGGCCGGGTTTGAGCAAAGAAGACGATCTGCTCGACATTCCGGCCTTTCTACGGCGTCAGGCGAATTAGCACCGGTGCGGCGTCCCGCTCCTCGGGGATCGCCCCTCGATCTTCGACCGACGGCAGAACAGGCGAATATTGTCCGGCGCAACAATTTGAAACAAAGAGTGATTTGAGACAAAGCGGGGGCGCCGTTAGGGTGAAATTTGGTTGGGGACAGTTTTCGAGAAGTCTGTCGCATGTTGGGGGATATGACGACAGCGTCACAACAGACGCTAAAGACGCTGATCGGATGCCGCGGGGTCGGTCTCCATTCGGGTCGAAAAGTAAGGATGACTTTGCGACCGGCCCCGCCGGACACGGGGATCGTATTTCGCCGCACCGACGCCGGGGCAGAGATCCAGGCGAGCTGGGTGAATACGATCGCCGCGCCGCTATGCACGGTGTTGTCAAACGGCGAAGGGATCACGATCGGCACGGTCGAGCATCTGCTGGCGGCGTTGGCCGGCGCTGAAATCGACAATGCCGTTGTCGAGCTGGACGGTCCCGAGGTGCCGATCATGGACGGCAGCGCGGCGCCATTCTTGTTCCTGATCGAATGCGCCGGCGTCGTCGAGCAGGATGCGGCGCGGCGGGCCATCAAGGTGCTCAAACCGGTCAGCGTGATCGAGGCCGATGCGACGGCAGCACTGCTGCCGGATCACGGGTTTTCGATGAGCTTCGAGATCGATTTCGACAATCCGCTGATCAACCGGCAGGATGCCCGCGTGGTGTTCGAGGCGGGGACATTCAAGGCGGAGATCAGTCGAGCGCGCACGTTTGGCCTTCTCGACCAAGTCGACCGACTTCGGGCCGCGGGCTTTGGCCGCGGCGGGTCGCTCGACAACGTCGTCGTTGTCAGCGGCGATCATGTCTTGAACGCCGGCGGCTTGCGGTATGATGACGAATTCGTTCGCCACAAGCTACTCGACGCTCTTGGCGATCTTTATCTCGCAGGCGGCCCGATCATCGGTCAATTTCGCGGCGTGCGGTCGGGCCATGGGCATACCAGACAATTGCTGGCGGCGCTGTTTGCCGATGACGAGGCGTGGTGTCATACGACGCTGGGGCGGGCAACAGATCTCGCGACGCTCGAGCGCCGCGATGCAATGCCGCTCTCCGGGGCGTGAGCGAGGCGAGGCTTGCCTATTCTGCGCGCGATTCGTGATATAAGCGGTATCTGACTCCCTCATCGGGGCTGACTATGAGGGTTGCGTCCATTCTTCGGTGGCTCGGTGCAGTTGCTTTGGTGTCCACTCTCGCAGCATGCGGCGGCGGGAAGAAGGACGTCTACGTCGAAAAGCCGGTCGACGATCTCTACAATAAAGCTATGGACGAGATGGTCGAAGATCGCTACGCCGCGGCCGCTAAGACCTTTGATGAAGTAGAAAGCCAACACCCATACTCAGTCTGGGCCACGAAGAGCCAAATCATGGCGGCCTACGCTCAATACGAAGCAGGAAATTACGGAGAGGCTATTGTAAGTGCCGATCGGTTTATTCAGCTACATCCTGGACATCGTGACATCGCCTACGCTTATTATTTAAAAGCGATCTCCTACTACGTCCAGATCACTGATGTTGGTCGTGATCAAAAGATCACCGAGCAGGCCCTCAAGGCCCTCGATGATGTCGTCCGCCGATTTCCCGACAGCAAATATGCCCGCGACGCCAAGCTGAAACTTGATTTCACCCGGGATCATCTGGCGGGAAAGGAAATGGAAATCGGTCGATACTACTTGAAACGGGGCCAATACCTGGCGGCAATGAACCGCTTCAAACGAGTCATCGACAATTATCAGACGACGACACATGTACCTGAGGCGCTGGAGCGGCTTGTCGAGTGTGACTTGGCGCTCGGACTCCACGAAGAAGCCAAGGCAAATGCCGCAGTCCTTGGCCACAACTATCCGGGTAGCGAGTGGTATGAGGACAGCTACGCTCTGGTCACCGGAACCAGCAGCCCTGGCGTGCCGAAGGACGGCTGGTTCGCCCGCAATCTTGGAACTCCGTTCTGAGCCACCGGCCGCGGGCCGTCTACCAACATGAAAAATTGTTAATTTCGGGCGGGCAGCCGACTGACGTATGTCAGCGCGCCACCGAATGCCTGCGGCTCCGCTCCCGCGCCTAGGCGCGCCTTTGCTGTGGCGGGTCCGGAAATCGGGATCGAGCACTGGAGGGTTTGAGGATGCTGCGGCGGTTTTGCGCGGTCCTGATTCTCGGCATCACGGCGGTCGCTGCCAATGCCGCCGACAAGCCGTCGGGCGTCACCGGCCTCTATCTGACGACCCGCTACCCCGCGCTGACTGTACGCGCGGGCGAGACCACAACGATCGATCTGTCGCTGCGCAACTTTAACCTGCCGCCGCGTGAGCTGGCGCTTTCGGTGCCGCAGGTGGCAAACGGGTGGAAGGCGACGGTCCTTGGCGGCGGTCAGCCGGTCAAGTCGGCCTTTGTCCCGGCCGATGGCGAAGAGAAGCTGCAGCTGCGCCTCGAACCGCCGGCCGGTACGGGACCCGGCGATTATCAATTTCAGGTTGAGGCGCACGGCGACGGGAGCACGCTGAAACTCCCGATAACCGTGACGATCGGGCAGGAGCTTCCAGCCAAACTCAAGCTCACCACCAATTTTCCGGCATTGCGCGGCACTGCCACCACCTCGTTCAAATTCAAGGTCGCGGTCGCCAACGACAGCGGACGCGATGCGACGATCAATTTCAGTGCCGACGCGCCGAAGAATTTCCAGGTCACCTTTACCGAGGCCTACGGCACCCAGCAGCTCACCAGCATCCCGATCGAGGCTGGCAAGTCCAAGGACATCGAGGCTTCCATCGCCTTGCCCCGCGATACGCCGGCCGGCGATTATAAGCTCGCCATGCACGCTAAGAGCGAGGCCGCATCGGCGGATCTCGACGTGTCGATCGCGATCGTTGGCCAGCCGCGCCTAGCGCTTTCCGGCGAGGGGGGCCGGCTCAGCGGCGAGGCATATGCCGGCCAGGACAGCCAATTGACCGTGGTTGCCAAAAACGACGGGAGCGAGGCGGCGCGTGATGTCGAATTCAACGCGACAGCCCCGGAGGGATGGAAGACGAGCTTCGATCCCAAGGAGCTGCCCGAGCTCGGCGCCGGCAAATCCCAGTCGATCAAGGTCACCCTGACGCCGGCCGCCCGCGCCATCGCTGGAGATTATCAAACGACGATTCGCGCCAGCTCGGCGGGAGGGCTTTCCGAATCCGCCAACTTCCGCATCACGGTATTGACTTCGACCGTGTGGGGCGCTGTCGGCATCGGCGTCATTGCCGTCGCCCTCCTCGTCGTGGTCTTTGCGGTCGCGCGGTTTGGCCGGCGCTAGCGAGGACGCGATGGCTGATGAGGTTGTGATCCGGGCCGAAGGGCTGACCAAGCGCTACGCCGCGATCCTCGCGGTCGACCATATCGATTTCGAGGTCCACGCCGGCGAGATCGTCGGTATTCTGGGGCCCAACGGATCGGGCAAGACGACGACGATCCTGATGCTGCTCGGGCTGACCGAGCCGAGCGAAGGGCGCGCCGTGGTCGCCGGGTTCGACCCGCTGCGCGAGCCGCTCGAAGTCAAGCGCCTGGTCGGCTATTTGCCCGACACGGTCGGCTTTTATGATGGGCTGTCGGCGCGCGACAACCTTGCGTATACCGGGCGGCTTGCGGGGTTGTCGCGGCGCGAGATCGATGAGCGCTTCGCCGAGGCGCTGGGCAGGGTCGGGCTTCCCGATGTCGGCCGCGAGCGGGTTGGAACATTCTCGCGGGGCATGCGCCAGCGTCTCGGCCTCGCCGAGATCCTGATGAAGCGCCCGAGCATCGCGATCCTGGACGAGCCCACCGCAACGCTGGACCCGCATTCGACGCAAGAATTTCTCGGCATGATCCGCGCCCTGAAGACCGACGGCACCGCCGTCCTGCTGTCGTCGCATCATCTCGACCAGGTGCAGAGCGTGTGCGACCGGGTGGCGCTGTTCAACCAGGGGCGGATCGCGCTGTCGGGCAGCGTAACCGATCTCGCACAACGGGTTCTCGGCGGCGGCCATGTGATCGATATCGAGGTCCGCGGCGCGGGAATCCGCGAGCGTCTTGCCGCGCTGCCCGGAGTGGCGCGTGTCCAGGTGCTCGGGCCGGAACTCTATCGGGTCGATTGCGAACGCGATCTGCGGCCGGAGATCGCCCGGCTGCTCGCTCCGTCGTGCGAGCTGACCGGCATCCGCTTCGCCGAGCCGAGCCTCAACGAGGTCTATAACCGCTATTTCGACGAGGTGCGCCGTGCGGCGTAGCGGGTCACCCTTCACCGGGGCCGGGATCGTTCTCGCCAAGGAGGCGGCGGACCAGCTGAGCGGCGTTCGGATGGTGGTCATCGAGGCGCTGGTTTTTCTCATCGCCCTGGTCTTGGCGTGGTTTTCAACCACGACGATCCGCGAATCGATTGGTCAAAGCCCGTTTCTGTTTCTGCGTCTGCTGACGATGGCGCCCGAACCGATACCGTTCTCGTTCATCGACACGGTCGGGCTCGTGGCGCCGATAATCGCGATCGCGTTGGGGTTCGATGCGGTCAACGCCGAGTTCAACCAGCGGACCTTGAGCCGGATCCTGGCGCAGCCGATCTATCGTGACGCTCTGCTGCTCGGAAAATTCCTCGCCCGTCTCCTCGCCCTGTCGATCGCTCTGCTGTCGCTGTGGCTGCTGGTTCTGGGGGTCGGCTTCCTGCGCCTCGGGCTGCCGCCGAGCTGCGAGGAACTGATCCGGATGTTGGGATTTCTGGTCGCGACCATCGCCTATGGCGGGGTGTGGCTCGCGGCCGCGTTTCTGTTCTCGATCCTATTTCGCGCACCCGCCACTGCCGCACTCGCGGCGTTGGGCCTGTGGCTCGTCTTCTCGTTTTTCTGGTCGCTAATCATCAGGCCACTCGTGGCGACTTTGATCGCGGGACCGCCGGAAGACATCTTCGGCCCCAATCTCGCCTATATTCAAACCTCGCAGGTGCTAGATCGGATCTCGCCGAACACGCTCTACGCCGAGATTGCGCTCGCCCTGCTGCAACCCGCCACACGGACGCTCGGGCCGGTGTTCATCAGCCAGCTCCGCGGGGCATTGCTCGGCGCGCCGTTGCCGGCGACGCAGAGTTTCATCCTGGTCTGGCCGCAGCTGACCGGGCTGATCGCTGCGATGATCCTGATCTTTGCGGCTGGCTACATCGTCTTCCAGCGCCAGGAGATCCGCGCATGACCACGGTCGACCAGCAGAAGATCCGGCGGACCCGGACGGGACTGATCGCCTGCGATCCAGCGCTGGCGCAGCCGGGATATACGCTGTTCGCGCCGATGTACGGCGACGGCGCGGTGTACCTCCTCGCGATGGACGGCAGTGTGGCGCACACTTGGCATATGCCGCATCGGCCTGGGCTCTGCGGCCACCTCCTCGACAATGGCCATCTCTTTTACGGCGGCAAGGTCATGGAGGACCTCGAGCGGTTCGAGGCGTGGCCCCGCTTCAAGGCCGGCGCGGTGCTCGAAGCCGACTGGAACGGGCGGGCGCTGTGGGAGGTGCGGCACAAGGATCACCATCACGATGCCCGCAAGCTGAAGAGCGGTAATGTCCTGCTGTTGTGCCTGCGTCCGCTCTCCTCCGAAATCGCCGCTCGCGTCCACGGCGGGCTGCCGGGCAGCGAAGCCCATGGCGAAATCTATGCCGATTATCTGATCGAGATGACGACATCAGGCGAGGTCGTCTGGGAGTGGCGCAGCTGGGAGCATCTCGACCCTGAGGCGTTTCCGATTACGCGGCAAGACCATCGCGCCGAGTGGACCCACGGCAACACCGTGGCGGAGACCGCCGAGGGCAACATCATCGTCAGCTTTCGCAACATCTCGACCGTCGTGATGATCGACCGGGCGACCGGTAAGATTATCTGGCGGCTCGGCCCCCCACCGCTGGCGCAACAGCACGACCCGCGTCCGTTGCCCAACGGCAACATCCTGATCTTCGACAACGGCACCCACCGCGTCGACCATCCCGCGACCTTCTCGCGCGTGATCGAGGTCGATCCGCGCACCAACGCGATCGTGTGGGAGTATGCCGACCAATCGCTCTTCGAATTCTTCAGCCCGTACATCTCGGGCGCGCAGCGGCTCGCTAACGGCAACACGCTGATCTGCGAGGGCTGTCACGGTCGCATTTTCGAGGTCACGCGCGAGCGTCAGGTCGTGTGGGAGTATGTCAGCCCATATTTCTTTCAAGAGGCGGGGCGGGCTGGGCTCAACAACTGGGTCTTTCGCGCCTTTCGTTATACGCCGGAAGAGATCGACGCTGCCCGCCGGGCGTGAAAGAAAGGGGCGGTCCAATCGGGCCGCCCCTGGTGTGGTGCGAGGGCACGTTTTCCCACCCTGATGTGACCCGCCGACCAACCGGCCACGACCCCGTTTCGACCGTGTCTACCACACGAATCGCAGCCTATTACCTAGGCTTGGCGGCGCAAGCGACGAAACCGTTGTCCACAGGCTTACCCCCAAGATAGCGAAGCTGTCCCCCAAACCATCCACACCCGCGGTTTAACTTTCTCGGCGATCAGCCCATAGTGGCGCCGTCATCGCGGCTGGAGGATCGCTCTACCATGCTCCCGACACCCGGCTTTCATCATCTGCATCTGAATTCGGTCGACCCGGAGGCCGCGATCGGTTTCTACACCCGGCAGTTCCCGAGCACGGCGAAGGGGGACTGGGGCGGCTTCCCGGCGCTCAAATCGCCCAACAACGTCTTCGTGCTGTTCACCAAGGTCGACGCGCCCCCGCCCGCCGAGCCGCAGAGTGCGATCTGGCATTTCGGCTGGCACGTCACCGACGCGCGTCACAGTCTCGAAACCTACCAAGCCCGGCGGGAGGTCGAGCTGTTGCCGCTATATACGACGGACGAGGGCGGCTCGGTGCTGATCAGCAGCGATACCTGGCCCAACGTTGGAGGCGTCTTGGGACTGACCAAGGCTCAGATCGCCGAGGCCAAGGCCAAAGGTGCGCGGCCTCCGGGCGGCGGCGGGTTCTCCTACATGCGGGGCCCCGACGACGCCCTCGTCGAATATGCGGGGAACCATCCCGCCGAGCGCTTCAATCATGTGCACCTCTACCAGGAGGACCCGATCGGCGCATTCCACTGGTATCAAAAACACCTCAACGCCCCGGTACGGCCGGGCTACGCCCCGGCAGCGGCCGACGGCAACTTCATCCGTGGGCCGGACCGCACTTGGCCGGCACTCAATCGGGAAGGAATGTTCCGCACCCCGCGCGCCGGCGTCGAATTCGGCGACGTATCGATGATGTGGTACGCCAACCAGGGTGAACGACCATTGGCCGGCTCGCGCGGACAGCTGCAGGATCACATCGCGCTGAGCGTCGGGGACCTCGATGCCTGGATCGACAAATTGCGCGGCGAGGGGGTGAAGTTCCTCGAAGAGCCCTACCCGCTCGGCGACACCCGCGCGGTCATGATCGAAGGCCCGAGCCGGGAAGCGCTAGAGCTGGTCGAAGTAAAGTAACCGGAGGTCTCCAGCACGTCAGCCGAGAGGGCGGCCCCGACGGGCGATGAATTCGGGAAAGGCTTCCTCGGCTTTGGCACCTCTGACGACATGCGTCGTGAAATGCCGCTCCTCGGCCCACTGCTCTTCGAGGCTTTGCGTCATCTGCTTCAAGAGCAGCGCCTTGATGCCGATCACCGAGGCCCGATTGTTGCCGGCGATCGTGCGGGCGATCTCCATGGTCTTGGCCCGCAGCTGCTCGCGCGGCACGAGATGGTTCAAAAGACCGATGCGGTGGGCTTCTTCGGCCTCGACGATGCGTGCCGTGAACAACAGCTCCTTGGCGATCGGCCAGCCGACCTGGTTGGGTAGCGTCCAGGTGCTGTTGATCCGGCCATAGGCCGCCGCGAGAAAGCGAAAGCGGCTGTCCTCGCAGCCGACGCGCATGTCGAGCGAGGAGGCCAGCACCGCGGCACCGCCATAGGCGAGGCCGTTGATCATGCCGATCGTCGGCTTCGCACTGGCGGCGATTTCATAGTTGCCGCGGCGCGGAGGGCGGTGCACATCCAACTCCTCCTGCGAGTAGCGGCGGTCGTCCTCGCGCTGCTCGTGGATGTCGCCGCCAGCGGAGAATGCGCGGGTCCCGGCACCGGTGATGACGATGCAGCCGATCGCGTCGTCGGCGTCCATTTGCTTGACCGCGTCGCGCAATTCGCCCGCCAGCTTCCGGTTCATCGCGTTGAGCTTGTCGGGTCGGTTGAGGGTCAGGATCCCGACGCCGTCTTCCGTGTCCACCAGGATATGCTCGTAGGTCATCCTTCCCTCCAATGCTAGGCGAAGCCGAACTCCCGCTCGGCGACCGAGAGGCTCTCGTCGACGATTGTAACCATGAGGTCGATCTCGTCCCGGCTGACGACCAGCGGCGGGCAGAGCTGGAGCGCCATAAAGACCCGCGTCAAGAGGCCCCGCTCTTCCATCAGCTCCAATAGGCGGCGGATGTAGAGATGACCCGCCGCGGTGGGGCCGATGCCGAACGGCTCCTTGGTCGCCTTGTCCCTCACCAGTTCGACCGCGCACATCAGGCCGAGCCCGCGCACGTCGCCCACCGTCGGGTGCGAACGCAGCCCTTGCAGCAGACCGAGGAGATACCCGCCCTGCTGGGCGCTGCGCTGCGGCAACTCCTCGCGCTGCAGGATCTCGATGTTCTTGAGCGCCGCGGCGCACGACACCGCCTGACCGCCAAAGGTCAAGAGATGGGCGAGCGCCACATCCTGCTTCTTGAACTCGTCGAACAGCGCCTTGCCGACAGCGACCGCAGCGATCGGCGCGTAGCCCGAGGACAACCCTTTGGCCATCGTCATCAGATCCGGCACGACGCCGAACTGCTCGGTCGCGAACATCGTCCCCGTGCGGCCGAACCCGTTGATCACCTCGTCCATAACGAGCAATACGCCGTGCGTGTCGCAGATCTCGCGCACCCGCTGCCAGTAGCGCGGCGAGGGGACGTGGTTCGAATTGGATACCGAGATCGGCTCGCCTATCACCGCCGCCACCGTCTCCGGCCCCTGTGCGAGGATCTCCTGCTCGACCGCCTCGGCGCAGAGCAGATCGCCCGCCTCTCCCTCGACCTCGAACTCGTTGCGGTAACGGTTGGGCGACGGCACGAAGCTGACCCCGTACATGAAAGGGCCGAAGAATTTCTCGTTGCGCGAGGAGGTGATGCTCATCGCACCAAAGGTGGCGCCGTGGTAGCCGCCGCGCCGCGCGATGATCTTGTAGCGTCTGGGGAAGCCGCGCATCGCCTGCACTTGCTTGGCGATCTTCATGGCACTCTCGATCGCTTCCGACCCGCCCGAGCAGAAGAAGAAGCGGTCGAGATCGCCCGGCGTCAGCCCGGCCAGCACGTCGGCGAGCTGCACCGCCGCGAGGTTGGTGTAGCTGGCGGCAGAGACATAGGCCAGCTCGCGTGCCTGCTTGGCCATCGCCTCGCCGATCTCGGCGCGGCCGTGGCCGACATTGACGACGTAGAGCCCCGAGAGCCCGTCGAGATAGGAACGGCCTTGCGCGTCGTAGAGCCGGCAGCCCTCGCCGCGCACCATGACCCGAAGCCCGTCGCGCTCGGCGAGGTCGAGCCAACGCGCGCTGTGGATCCACACGTGGTCGAGCGCCTGCCGTTCGATCGGCGAGAGCTCGCGCACCAACCTCGCGTCATCTGCCATATCGGGTCTCCTCGTGCGGGGCGGCGACGGGCACGCCGCCTCCACCAGCATATCGTATACGACGAGGGTGGGGTCCGATCTAATATCAGATCGGCTCGATCAGCGAATTGTGGAGCTGGAAGCTGAAATGGCGCAGGGGCACGCCCAACCCAAGCAGGCACAGGCGAACAATGTCGCGGAGGCGCGGCAGCGGTTCGCCGAGGAATTGCGATACACGGCGCGGGTTCGCTCGCCGAAGGTGGTGGCAGCCTTCGCGACGGTGCCGCGAGAGCATTTCCTGGGGCCGGGACCGTGGCGGGTTCTCAGTCCGATGAACACGGCGGAATATTGGACCACCGAGGATGCCGAGCCGCATCACCTCTACCATGACGTTTTGGTCGCGATCGATCCGACGCGCCGGCTCAACAACGGCCAGCCGAGTCTGTGGGCGCGCTTGTACGATGAGCTCGAACTCCAGTCGGGCGCCCACATTGTCCACGTCGGCGCGGGCACCGGCTATTACAGTGCCGTTCTCGCAGAGATCGTCGGCCCCACTGGAAAGGTGACGGCGATCGAGATCGACCCTGAGCTTGCCGCCACCGCCCGACGGAACCTGGCCCGGGCTTGGCCGCGGGCGGCGGTGGTAACGACGGACGGCTTTGCCTTTCGCCCGGATCAGCCGGCGGACGCGATTATAGTCAATGCCGGGGTTACGCACCTGTCCCTTGCGTGGCTCGATGCGCTCACCCCGGAAAACGGTCGTCTCCTCGTCCCGCTGACGGCTGCGGACCGGACGGGAGGCTTTCTGCTGATCACGCGCCATGGCGGCGAGACGCGCTATTATCCCGCGCGATTTGTGTGCTGGACTGGGATAATTTCGTGCACGGGCGGCCGCGACCCCGAGGCGGAGGCGCGACTGCGCGCCGCCTTGGCGCGATCCCACTTTGCGGCTATTCGGTCGTTGCGGCGCTCACCGGACGAGCCGGACGACACGTGCTGGCTCGCCGGCGAGGGATGGTGGCTGTCGACCGCACCCGTTGCGGGCGATGCCTCGAGCAAACCCAGCGTGAACCGAAGAAAGGAACGAGCGATGCCCGCGAACAATCGGATCAGACCCCCGGCCTCTGTCTTACCGACATCGCCTCCTCTGCTGGCGCCGCCGCTGCCGGTCGCTCCCTTGGTGCCGCCGGTGCATGTCGTCGATCTGATGACCGCCGCGGGATCGGCGGCGTTTGGCGCGCAATGGCGGGGGATGGAGGCGAAAATCGTCGAATGCCCGGCATTGACCGACGCGATGCCCGAATTCAAGACGACCTACGACATCGAGCCCTATGCCGGCGAGAGCGGGTTCGACGATTCGGCATGGGCGGTAATCCCCGCGACCGAATTGGGAGCCAGACGCGGCGGCGGCATGGTGTCGTTCTTCTGGTACCGCACTAAGCTGACGATCCCGGCTGACGCCCAAGGGTTCGACGCTGCGGGCGCGATGACCGTGCTGCGGGTCAATGTCGACGATTATGCCGAAATCTGGGTCAACGGCGAGCTGCCGCGCGCCGCCGGACGAACCAGCCCCGGGACGATCCAAGGCTTCAACATGCCTAGTCGCCTGGTGCTCAGCCGGAGCGTCGCCCCGGGCGACCAGTTCGAGGTCGCGGTCTTCGCGATCAACGGGCCGATTTCCGCGGCACCGGCGAATTTCCTCTGGTTTCGCGAGGCGAAGATCGAGTTCTTTCGCTGATCTCCCGCGCTCGGCTCGCCCGGCCGTCCGACGCCTTCAGCCAAACAAGGGGGCGACTTTGGCCAGGACCTCGTCGATGGTCGCTTTTGGCACGGTTTCCACCTTCCGGCCGCCGCGTGCGTCAAGATCGAGTGCACGCGGCTGGTCGCAACGCACCATGCCCGTGGTCCGCGTGCCCGCATCCGCAAGCGACACGGCGAAACCCGCGGTGCCGGCGAAACTGCCACCGCTCGTGATCGGCAGCACGATCGGCACCTTCGTTACTCGATTGAAAGCGCCCGGCGATACGATAAGCACTGGTCGGCGACCCCGTTGCTCATGGCCGTGGGTCGGATCGAGCGAGACGAGATAGATGTCGCCGCGCTCCATTACAGCAGTTCACCGCCGACCGGCTTGGCCTCGAGCCACTCCCTGTCCTCCTGTGTCGGCTCGGCCGAGGGATCGCATTGAGCCAGCAGCTCATCGAGCGTGTAGCGCGGGCGCGGTTGCAGCTCCACGATCAACCGACCACCATCGACGACCAGGGCGACCCTGGATCCTGCCTGCAAATGCAACATGTCGAGTATGGCCGGCGGAACGGCGAGCATAACCGAGCCGCCGACCTTGCGCAGATTTGTAGCATGCATGAGGGTTCTCCGGGTTATATAATAATATAATATGTTCGATGCTCGTTCGCAAGAACCGCTCGCAGGGAGAACATCCTGCGAAGTCCCAATCCTGTTCACGGAAGGCGTATAAAGGGAGATGCCCGGAGGTAGGGTCTCCGGGCATCTCGGATCAGGCTCGGCAGGGTCGAGGGACGACCACCTTATCTTGGTGTGGTCGCGTCAGCCCCGGTTTACCTCGCTGCGCTGCAAGCCCTCGCTCAGGCGCGTGCGGCGTTCGCGACGCGAGCCCTGCGCGGCATGAGAACGCTGGGTGTGGAGCGCCATCGAACCGGTGACCTGCACCCACCCCTTCCGAGGGTCGAACTTTTGCGCATAGCCGCCGGTCAGGACGTCGAACGCCTTGTGGGCGTGGTTCTTGAAGTCGATGTTCGTTCCGGCGTGCTCGGGGGAGTACCAGTTGGGTGTGATGAAATCGGTGACGAGGACATCACCGATCTTGTAGCCGTACTGGTCGCTTTCGACCGGGTCGCAGATCTCTCCTGCCCAGAAAACCCCCTTGGAGTCCTGATAGGCGCCGTTCAGCCAAGGATCGACAGCCATCTCGCACAGCTCGTGCGTCGCCCCGACGCTGATGCTCGCATGGTCTGCCTGCAGGGTCTTGACGAAGACCTTGGAGATCGGCAGGCCGTCATTCGTCAGATCGTGATAGGCGAGCGCGCCGGCCTGGTCGCTATTGTCGAAAAACACCAGCCACCAGCTGCCGGCAGCCGGCATCCGGTTCTTCGGGACGAAGGTGAAGGTGGCGGCGTCGACGCCCCAGACCGGGGCCAAGTCGTTGTTCCACTGCTGCTGAAACGCGGGTAGCATTTTCTGTACATCAGTATCGTTTATTGCGGTCGATTCGTTGATAACAGCGATTTGCGGCATGGTTGGCTCCTCTCAGTCCCCGAATTGATCGAAGCTCGGTTGGGCGTCGATCGAATTGCAACGCCATCCAGATAGCGTGCGGAGGTGGAAAACGGTGTGAGCCGTTTCACACTTAGGCGATTTTTCGCAGGGACCCCGGCGACGCCGCGTTCGCGCCGGTCGCCGGCTATGGCGCTATTCCGTCGGGGTGAGCGGTTTCTTCAGAAAATGACGGCAATGGAGTCGAGCGCCAACAGCGTGTCGAACACCAGTTCGCCGAGCCGGTTCATCGAGCCCGAGAAAGCCTTTCGTTTTCAGATTGGTAGCGTGACGACCACGGCTGAAATGAGGGCCAGTGCGCTGGGCGTGATATACCATCAGGCAGCCATGTCTTGGCATCGCCGATTGCTTTGCTGAGGTCGACTCCTTTGAGCTTCGCTCCCACGAGATAGGCGCCTTCGAGATGCGCACCCTCAACGTTGGCGTTTTCGAGGTCTGCCACCCGGAGGCGAGCGCCGTCGAGATGCGCCATCATAAGGTGGGAGCCCCTAAGGTTCGCACCCTGAAGGCCGGCGCCCTGGAGACACGCCCCTACGAGGTAGGCGCCTTCGAGACACGCCCCTCGGAGCCGGGCGTCTCGCAGATGTGCACTCCGGAGGTCAGCGCCTTTTAGATGCGTACCCCGGAGATCGGCGCCGTCGAGATGTGCGCCCCCAAGGTCGGCGTATTCGAGACAGAAATCCCGGAGGGTGGTACCGCGAAGGTCGGCTTCTCGCAAATTGAAAAACCTATTTTGTACCTCCTCGCGGTTTCGCTCCGTCGCAAGTCGACGACCGATCACCGCGAGCACGGCAGCGATGTCAGTTGGCGGCCTCCTCTCGAGAGCTTGCGCTTCGCCATTGACACCCGATGGAGAATTGGTTTCCCTTGGAATGGATGTAACTACCTTTCCCGACTCTAACACGTTTTCTGAATCTTTCCATCGCGCCCGCTCTCGAACAAAGGCTGTGAGAGTTTCCATTATTGTCCAATAGTCGCCTCGACTCTCCCTGGAAATCCCTTCTAGAGTATAAATCCCGCCGAGCCTTTCTTCCATCTTCTCGCTCGCAAGCTGTCCCACGGCCCTACTATAGGTCTCAGAGATTCGCCTCTGACGATCCGCGTCGGTTTGAGCGAAGTGTCGCATCAGGGCGATCCAAGCTGCCACAGCCGCCACCGCGGCAGTGCCCCCGCTGAAAATGAGTAGAAGAAGCACGATGGCAATGCCGGCTGCGAGGAACCCTGCCTGCTGCCTCGCCATCGGCGATTGCTTGACGCCTTCGAATTGGAGTGCTGCCCACTTCCAAATCAGTAAGACGTGGTCCTTCGTCGTTTTAAGCAGTGTTGACAATAACCCGTCCTCCTAGCCAGCAACCGCGAAGCGGCGGAGCGAGTTGCTCGGGCCGTACTACTACATCCCTCCTCCCCGGAGAAGGGAACGCGTCCGACACCACATCTATTGCAACCCGTGGAATTTTGTCGCCAGGCCGGCGAAGAGCGCGGCCTTCTCGGCGGCGGAATAGCTTGGCGGCGATGCGCTTGAAGGCGTTCCACAGTGCCGCATAGCCGCGGCTGCCTTCCGCGACAGCACTCGAATGCCCGTACCTATCGTCAGCGCTAGGACAAGCAGTATCGGCCCGAGCGATGAGAGTACATACCGCGTCTCCAAGAACATTGCCGAGTAGAACAACACGGGGACCATGGAGGTTACCCATAGCCCAAAGGTCAGGAGCGCGGTCCGCCGCAACGGAGCTGCTACGACGAGAACGACGAACCACAATAGCGGGAGGTTTATCAGACCCCACTCGACCACGCGCTGCGAGGCGAAGGAGTGGAACTCCCGGGTTCGCGCCGAAAGGTGCCGATCGTTGTAGACTACCGGCGAGACGCCGGCAGTCCGGATGATGGTCTGATTCCTTGCAACATGAGCGAGCATCTCAAATGGATGCTCCAGCCAGACCGATAGGTAGCGGTTGAGAGCGAGACGTGCGATCTGCGGGGCACGGATGTCGAGTTGTTCAGCCAAGAGCTCGTTGATCTTTACAGCGATACTCCAGGAGTTCTGGGCGACATCGGACGGCGCCATACCGGCCGTGACACTTCGCACAGCGCGATCCACAGGGTTTTCCTGATCGAGTATGGGGGAGATCTTATCGATGAGCGCAAGCGCTTCGACCGGGTTCCCCTGTCCGCCCGTCGTGACGAGAAAATATCCGGTGCGGTACTGCTGCCACAGCGCCATCATGATGAAAACCAGGGCGAGTGGAGCGTAGACCCCGGTCAGTCTGCCCAGCCTGTGCGTCCGCGGGAGAGCCGCCCAGACAAGCGGAACGAGGGCGAGCGCCAACAATATGTTCGCCTCTCGCAATAAGAACAGCAACGGGAACGCCGTCGCGATCGCGGCAACAGCGAGCGGCGTCAAGCGGCGACCGCGAAACACGAGCAGGCCAATCCCGCAGAGGAGGTATGGTGAAGATGGAGGTGGTGAAACTGTCGGATAAGATGCGGAGCTCGAACCAACCAATCGAAAATCGCGCCACCATCCGTTTTCACTTGGCAGCAAGTCTTCCTGCACGCGTTCCATCTTAATGGCGATATGCGAGCTGGCTCCCGCCAATAAATACCGGAGCAAATAGTTTGCCTCCGCGCATAAGTCCAGGAATGCGCCAAACAGTAAAGTGATGCGGAAAGCCCGCGGCGGGCCCCGAAAAGTCATCGGTTTTGCACTTCGCGGCGTGAATGGCGGGGTTAAGTCTCTCGCAGGCGCGATCGGCGCTGTACCGCGTCTGGTTCCCCGGGCCGGGCGAAAACCCGTGGCCGCCGAAGCAAAGTCATGCTCCGCTCGCCGGAAACAATCAGCGCCAGAGCGACAACCATCGCGCATAGCGCGATCACCCACCTCAGGCGCAAATCCGCTCCTAGAAGCGGCAGCACCAGCAACAAGAAAATCGCGAACCCAAAAGCACCAAGACCTGCACGGAACACGAACAAAGTCCTTCTCCAAAATGCTGGGCTACACCCGAGGAAACCCGCGATCTGCTTGTGTCGAATTACTCGGACGAGGAGAAACGCGACCAAGCCGACGAGGGCGGCGATCAGGCTCGCGCCCGCGAGCATGACGAAATCTATGATTTTGTCGTCGATGCTCATACCTGCGAATAGCAGCAAGTGGTAAAAAAGGTCAGCGGTTCGCCATCCCACAAAGGTTACTGCGCCCAAAACGACGAGGCCACGGATTACGGTACTGGCAGTCGTAATGAAAGTCATCGATAGTGCTGTCACGCTAGTGGTCGAAACCAACCGATGACCCCCGCCATCGAGCCTCTCATCGAGATTGCTTCGTCGCTCCGCTCCTCGCAATGACGGCCATTTGGGGTGTCATTGCGAGCGAAGCGAAGCAATCTCGGTGATCACAGGCCCGGTACCAACTGTCAGGTTTGCAGGACTATCTTATAGAAATTGCCCGCCGTGCCGGCAAATAATGCTGCCTTTTCGGCGGCGGTATAGCCGGCGGCGATGCGCTTGAAGGCGTTCCACAGTGCCGCGTAGCTGCAGCTGCCCTTGTCGACCGGGAAGTTGCTCTCGAACATCGCGCGCTCGGAGCCGAAGGCGGCGATGCAGGTCTCGATATAGGGTCGCCAGGCGGCGGCCAGTTCCTCCGAACTCGGCGGCAACTCTCCCATATGATGGGTGAAGCCGAACATCCGCATGCCGAGCCCGCCGAGCTTGATGTGCACATTGGGGCAGGCCGAGAGCTCGCGAATCCGGGCACTCCAGTCGGCGAAGACCTCCTCGCGCCTGCCGGCATAGGGGCCGAGGCCGATTGGGCCGCCGACATGGTCGAGCACGATCGGCGTCTCGGGAAAGGCGCGCGCCAGATCGACCAGCTCGCCGAGCTGGGTGTGGTACATCCACGCATCGAAGCTGAGGCCGAGCGGGGTGAGCCGGGCGAAGCCCTCGCGCACCCTCGGGTCCAGCAGCAAGCCTTCGGGCCGGATGATCGCCGATCCCCACGCGGCTTGGTCTGGATGCGAGGCGGTGATGAAGCGGATGCCGCGAAAGCGGCCGCCACCGGCCGCGATCTGGGACTCCAGCACCTTCTCGACAGCCGCGCCGAGCGTCAGATCGGCGTAACCGACGATGCCGGCGCAGACCCTGGTCTTGCCGTATGTCCCGGACGCGGCCATCGCCGCCACACCGTTGGCGAACTCCACCTCGCCTACCGGCCGCAGCTCAGCGGGACCCTCCGCGCGGTACATCGAAAGCCATTCGAGATAGACGGTCGCGGTGATGTTGTGCCCACTCCCGGTGTCGGCCAGCAGCTCGGACAGCAGGTAGCGGCCGGTCTCGGGCCGGTCGACCAGATGATGATGCGGGTCGACGATCCGCAGATCGGGCTCAATGATCTCTTCGCGTCTGCGGTCGAGCCAGTCTTGGCGAACCGCCAGGTGCGGGCTGATCGCGGCTGCGGGCGGTGCGGATTGCATCGGCTCTCCTCCCTAAAAAAAGCCCTAATACGTCCCCCGCGTACGGCCCCTCACCCTCCCGCTTCGCGGGTGTACAGGTGAGGGGCCCCCCCTTTCAGGCATCGGGGATTTGACGTTGGTGCTCCACGAATAATGCCACAAGCCGCTCACAGCCTTCCCGGTCCGCCTCGTCGAAGCGCGCTAGTAACGGGCTGTCGAGGTCGAGCACGCCGAACACCCCGTCGGCCTCGATCAGCGGCACGACGAGCTCGGAGCGCGAAGCCGCGTCGCAGGCGATGTGACCCGGAAAATCGAGGACGTCGGGGACCAGCACCGTTGCGGCGCGCGCCGCGGCGGTACCGCACACACCCCGGCCGATCGCGATGCGCACGCAGGCGGGCTTGCCCTGGAACGGGCCCAGCACCAGCTCCGCCCCCTGGCGAAAATAAAACCCGGCCCAGTTGAGGTCGGGCAGGCCGTGATAGATCAGCGCCGCCATGTTGGCGGCGTTGGCGATCCGATCCGTCTCGCCGGCGAGCAACGCCGCGAGCTGCCGGGCGAGATCGCGATAGAGGTCCGGCTTGCTTGCGGTCATGGCGGGTCCCCGGCTTGCATCCACCTTATCACCCCGGCCGGAGCGCCGCACGGCACTTGTACCCACCGCGAGCCATGACCATATCATCGGACTATCGCAATATTGCTAAAAACACATGTCGGCGTTGGCGAAGGAACGGCTCATGCTTGGCGATTCTCGCCCGAGACCAGGGCGGACGATACGAGTGAAAAACGGTGCAGAACCGACGATCGCGCGGGCTCGGGGCAGCGTCGAGGACGTCCCTGCAGCCTCCCTCAGTCGCATGCCAAATTCCCCTGCCATTCCGCTGTCCGGTCGAAGCGGGAGCGGGGTGACAAACCATTGATTTCGGCCAATTTTCGACCATGATGGCGATCTATTTCGAATCCAAGAGCGATGTTTTTTTCGCATTCTCCCTGAGAGCAGGGAGGTTCGCGGGTCTGTGGCCGCAATCGCCGTGGCCGCCCGGGCGCTGGTTTGGCCGCGGCCGCACTTGTATCATCGCCGCAATGCTGCTCGGCCTGACCATCCGCGATGTCGTCCTGATCGACCGGCTCTCCCTCGCCTTTCGCCGAGGCTTGTGCGTGCTGACGGGCGAGACGGGGGCCGGCAAGTCGATCCTCTTGGACGCGCTCGGCTTGGCGCTCGGCCGGCGGGCGGAGGCGGGGCTGGTGCGGACGGGGGCCAAGGAGGCGGCGGTGGCGGCCGAGTTCGCGGTCGGGCGCAACCACCCCGCCCACGCGATCCTGCGCGCCGCGGGGCGCGAGGATGCCGGCGAGACCATCGTTTTGCGGCGGCTGCTCGCGACCGATGGGCGCAGTCGCGCCTTTGTCAACGACGAGCCGTCGAGTGTCGGGCTGTTGCGCGAGCTCGGCGACAGCCTGGTCGAGATCCAGGGCCAGTTCGAGCAACGCGGGCTGCTCGAACCGGCCAACCATCGCATGATCCTCGACGCCTTTGCCGACCAATCGGTCGGGCCGGCCGGCCTGGCGCGAGCCTGGGACGACTGGCGGGAGGCGCTGGCGCGCGAGACCGCAGCGGCACGGCTTCTCGCCGCGAGCCGCGAGGAGGAAGAGCTGCTGCGCCACCATCTCGCCGAGCTCGACGCACTGGCCCCCGAAGCCGACGAGGAAGCGGGCCTCGCCGTCCGCCGCACCCTGCTGCAGAACGCCGAGCGGCTGGCCGAAACCCTGGCGGAGGCGATCGGCGAGCTCGGCGGCGATGGCGGCGCCCAAGCGGCGTTGGCACGGGCAACGCGGCGTTTGGAGCGGGCCCGCGAGCGCGCCCAAGGACTTTTCGATGTACCGCTCGCCGCTGCTGAGCGGGCTGCCGCCGAGACCGCCGATGCGCTGGCAGCACTCGAGACCGCGGCAGGCCAGCTCGAGCTCGACCCGCGCGAGCTCGAAAAGCTCGAGGAGCGGCTCTTCGCGCTGCGCGGCCTCGCCCGCAAGCACCAGGTTTCGGTCGCCGAGCTGCCGGCATTGCAGGAACGGATGGCCGCCCAGCTCGCGGCGATCGAGGAGGGGGCGGAGAATGTCGAGCATCTCGTCCGCGACACCCGTGAGGCTCGCGCCCGCTTCGTCGCCGCCGCCGAAACGGTGTCGCGAGCGCGGGCGCGTGCCGCGCGCCGCCTCGACGCCGCGGTGGCGGCCGAGCTGGCGCCGCTGCGGCTCGACAAGGCGCGGTTCCGCACGGTGCTGACCCCGCTCGACGAGGCCGAGTGGAGCGAGCACGGTTGCGAACGGGTCCATTTCGAGATCGCCACCACGCCGGGCGCGCCGTTCGGGCCGCTTCCCCGCATCGCCTCGGGCGGCGAGCTGTCGCGCTTCATGCTGGCCTTGAAGCTCGTCCTCGCCGACACCTCCTCGGTCTCGACCTTGATCTTCGACGAGGTCGACAGCGGGATCGGCGGGGCGGTCGCGGCGGCGGTCGGCGAGCGGCTGCAGCGCCTGGGCACGAGCCTGCAGGTTCTCGTCGTAACACATTCGCCGCAGGTGGCCGCGCGCGGCGCCCATCACTGGCGCGTCGCCAAGCGGCTCGCCGAGCACGAGGCCGTGACCCGCGTCGAGGAGCTCGACCCAGATACCAGACAGGAGGAGATCGCCCGCATGCTGTCCGGCCGCATCGTCACCGCCGAGGCGCGCGCCGCAGCCGCGAGCCTGATCGCCGGAGGCCGCGCATGAGCGCCTCGGTCGCATCGCGGAAGCGCGGCGCCGATCCTGACTTGCGACCGGTCGAAGCGCTAACCGAAGAGGAGGCGCGCGACGAGCTGGCCTCTCTCGCTGCGGAGATCGCGCGTCACGACCGGCTCTATCACACCGAGGCGTCACCAGAGATCTCGGACGCCGATTACGACGCGCGGCGCCGCCGCAACTCGGCAATCGAGGCGCGTTTTCCCGAGCTGATCCGCACCGACAGCCCATCGCGCCGCGTCGGGGCAGCACCCGCCACCGGTTTCGCCAAGGTTACCCATTCGCGGCCCCTGTTGTCGCTCGAAAACGCCTTCGAGGACACCGATGTCCGGGAGTTTTTTGCCGGCATCCGCAACTTCTTCCGGCGCACGGCGACCGAGGCGTCGGTCGCCGAGAACGTGATCGAGATCATGGCCGAGCCCAAGATCGACGGGCTGTCGATCGGACTGACCTACCGGCAGGGCCGCCTCGTGCAGGGGGCGACGCGCGGCGACGGCGTCACCGGCGAGAATGTCACCACCAACCTGCGCACGCTCAAGAGTGTGCCCGAGATGCTCGCCGGCGCGGGCTGGCCCGAGCTGATCGAGATTCGCGGCGAGGTCTATCTGGAGCGCGCCGGCTTTTTCGCCTTGAACGAGGAGCGAGCGGCCGCCGCCGAGCCGGTCTTCGCCAACCCGCGGAATGCTGCCGCCGGGTCATTGCGCCAGCTCGATTCCGCGATTACCGCGCGTCGCCCGCTCAAATTTTTCGCCTATGCCTGGGGCGAGACAAGTGCCCCGTTCGCCCGCACCCATGACGAGGCGCTGGCACAGTTTCGCGGCTGGGGGTTCACCGTCAATCCGCGCTCGCGCCTCTGCCGCGGCGTCGACCAAGCGCTCGTCTTCTACAACGAGATCGCAGCCGACCGCGCGCAACTGCCCTATGACATCGACGGTGTGGTCTACAAGGTCAACGATCTCTCCTTGCAGGAGCGGCTCGGCATGGTCAGCCGGGCGCCGCGCTGGGCGGTCGCCCAGAAATTTCCCGCACAGCAGGCGCAAACCGTGCTGCGCGACATCTCGATCCAGGTCGGCCGCCAGGGCTCGCTGACCCCGGTGGCGATGCTCGAACCGATCACCGTCGGGGGTGTGGTCGTGCAGCGTGCCACCTTGCACAACGAGGACGAGATCGCGCGCAAGGATGTCCACATCGGCGACACCGTCGTGGTCCAGCGCGCCGGCGACGTGATCCCGCAGATCGTCTCGGTCATGCTCGACCGCCGGCCGAAGGATGCGCAGCCATACCAGTTTCCCGACCACTGTCCGATCTGCGGCAGCCTCGCGGTGCGCGAGCCGGGTCAGGTGGCGCGGCGCTGCACCGGCGGGCTGATCTGTGCGGCACAAGCCGTCGAGCGGCTCCGGCATTTCGTCTCCCGCGACTGCTTCGACATCGAAGGGCTCGGCGAAAAACACATTTCAGCGTTTTGGCAGGACGGGCTGATCCGCCAGCCGGGGGACATCTTTCGGCTCGATCCCGCGGTGATTACGAAACGTGAGGGCTGGGGCGAGGTCAGCGCCAAGAAGCTCGTCGCAGCGATCGACGAGCGCCGGCGGATCGCGCTTGACCGCTTCATCAACGCGCTCGGCATTTCGCAGGTCGGCCAGGCGACGGCAAGGCTGCTCGCCCGCCACTACCGATCACTGGCCAATTGGCGCCGCGAGATGGAGGCGGCCCAGGACCCGGAGAGCGAGGCGCGGGCGGGGCTGCTCGGTATCCACGGGATTGGCGGAGAAATGGCCGCCGACCTCATCGGCTTTTTTGCTGAGCCGCATAATCAGGCGGTGCTCGACGACCTAGCACGCGAGGTCACGGTGCTCGACTGGGAGCCGACGGCGCAGCGAACGGTCTCGCCGCTCGCCGGCAAGACAATCGTCTTCACCGGGTCGCTCGCCACGATGAGCCGGTCCGAGGCGAAGGCGCGCGCCGAAGCGCTCGGCGCCAATGTCACGAGCTCGGTCTCGGCCAAGACCGACTATGTCGTTGCCGGTGCGGACCCCGGCTCGAAGGCCACGAAGGCGACGGCCCTCGGCGTCAGATTGCTCGACGAGGCCGAGTGGCGCGCTCTCGCCGTAGGATGACCCGGGACGGTGTTTCGCATCACCGGACCGCCTGAGGAGGGCCGCTGCGAGCCGACGCTCTTCAGCGCGCCGCGACTTGCGTCCTCCGATCCCTTAGAGGTGGAGCCGCTGGAGCGCTTGACTCCCCTCAAGGAGCGGGTGCGGTGGCGCGGCCTGACCGGCTCCCTCTTGCTGCATCTGCTGCCGCTGCTGTTGCTGATCGAGTGGCCGATGGCGGTGCCGCCCGAGATCGCACCCATTGCCGTGCAGTTGGTGGTCGAACCGCCATCGCCTGAGCCACCGCCGGAACCGGTTCCGCCGAAACCGGAATTCAAACCCCCGCCGCCGGGGCGTATCGCCTCAGACGATTTCGGCGATCCGGCGGCGAAAGAAGTAGGTCACGAGGCAAACGCTGCGCCCGCCCCGAAGGATGAGCCGGCGCCACCCGAACCGCCGCCCGCAGAGGCCCCGGAACAGACCGCTGCTATCGTGCCGCCTCCGCCGCCAATGAAGCCCGAGCCACCCAAACCGCAGTCGAAGCCGGCCGCACAGCAACCGCCGCGGCGGGTCGAGGAGCCGGCACAGAGCGCGCGGCACGCCAAATACCCCGGCCCGGCCGCCAGCCGCGACGACTATCTCGCCTATGTGCATTCGCTCATTCGGCAGCATTACAATATGCTGCCCTTGGCGATGATCGGCGGCCGCCGCGGCGAGACGCGGGTCGAGTTCCTGGTGCTCGGTGACGGCACGATCGCGATGGTGAGGACGCGGCAGAGCTCCGGTTATCCCGACATCGATTCCCGGGTCGAGCTGATGGTCGCGATGGTGCGCCGGGTCCCCCCTTTGCCGCAATGGTTCCAGGGACCGGCGATGGCGCTCATCCTCGACCTGCCTTTCCCCGACGCCCTACGGGAGTGAGCTTCTTGGCTGGAAATTCGACGACCTCGGTCGACCCGATCATCACCTCGGTCATCCAGCATCGCTTGCTGGCGATCGTCGAGGAGATGGGCGAGGCGATGCTGCGCACCTCCTACTCCCAGATCCTTAATTCGAGCCGCGATTTCTCGACCGCGATCTGCGACCTCGACGGCCGGCTAATCGCCCAGGCCGAGCATGTGCCGATCCACGTCGGCGCCCTGCCCTTCGCTGCTAAGGCGATGACCGAGTTCTTTGGCGACGAGATCCACCAGGGCGATGTCTTTCTGCTCAACGACCCCTATCACGGCGGCAACCACCTGCCCGACCTGACGGCGTTTGTGCCGGTCTTTCAGGGCGACCGGCCGCGCTTCTGGTCGATCAACCGGGCGCATCAGAGCGACATCGGCGGGGCGACGCATGGCGCTTACAACGCTGCGGCGACCGACATCTGGCAGGAGGGCCTTCGTATCACGCCGCTGCGGCTCTACGATCGCGGCGAGGTGCGCCGCGACCTCCTCGAGATGATCGCGACCAATGTACGCCACCCCCGCGACTTCCGTGGCGATCTCGCCGCAATGATCGGCTCGGCGCATGTCGGCGAGCGGCGCCTGCTGGCGCTCGCGGCCGAGTTCGGCTGGCCCGTCACCGATGCGGCCATCGAGGCGGTGCTCGACGGCGCCGAGCGCCAGACCCGGGCGGTCATCGCGCAATGGCAGGACGGCGTCTACCGGGGCGAGGCGCTGCTCGACGACGACGGCCGCGGCAACAACGACATCCACATCCGCGCCACGGTGACCAAGCGCGGCAGCGATCTCGTGATCGACCTCTCCGACTCGCATGAGCAGGTATCGAGCTTCATCAACTCGTCCTATGCCAACACCTACTCTTCGGTCGTTGTGGCACTCTCATATCTCATCGACCCGCACACGCCGAAGAACGACGGTACCTTCCGCCCGGTGACGCTTGTCGCCAAGCCGGGAACGGTAGTGTGGGCCAACCCCGGCGCACCGGTCACGCTCGCCACCAACCACTGCGGCCAGGAGATCATCGAGGCGATGATCAAGGCGCTGGCGCCGGCCTGTCCCGATCGCGCGATGGCCGGCTGGGGGCGCCGCTTCCGCATCGCAATCCAAGGCACCGACCCGCGCTCCGATAGTCCTGGGGGGAAGCCGTTCATCTGGCATTTCTTCCAGGCGCGGCCCGGTGGCGGCGCCTCGCCGGCGGGAGACGGCTGGCCCGGTGCCGGCGAGTGGCAGGCGGCAGGCGGGATCAAATTCGGCAGCCTCGAGGTGACCGAAGTGCGCTTCCCGTTGTTCTTCCGCCGTCATGAATTTCGCCCCGATTCCGGCGGAGCGGGGGAATACCGCGGCGGGCCCGGCGGGGTGGTGGAGATTGTGGTCGAGACCGCCGAGCCGGCCGTCGGCAATACCGCGGGCGACGGCGTGCGTCACGGCGCGTGCGGCATTCTCGGCGGCGAGGACGGTGTGCCGCATCGTTATATGCTCCATTCCGAAGGTCAGCCGCCGCGCGCGATCAAGACCAAAGAAGTCGGCCTCGTGATCCACCCCGGCGATGTACTGCTTCTCGAATCGGGCGGCGGCGGAGGCTGGGACGACCCGGCCCGGCGCGACCCCGGTGCCGTTTTGCGCGATATCGAGAATGGGTTCGTCACGGAAGCGGCCCCTCACCCTCCCGCTTCGCGGGTCCCTTCCTCTCCCCGCCATTCGGGGAGAGGGCCGCCGGGGTGAGGGACATCCCCGTGTACCGCATCGGCATCGATGTCGGCGGCACCTTTACCGATCTCGTCTCAGTAGACGATTCCGGAAAGGCGACCCTGGCCAAGGTCCCATCGACACCCGCCGATCCTTCGATTGGGGTCCTCGACGGGCTGCAGCTTCTCGCAAACACGCTCGGCCTCGAGTTGGCAGCGCTGTTGGCCGAGACCGACCGCATCGTCCACGGCACGACAGTGGCGACCAACGCGCTCCTCGAACACAAGGGCGCCAGGGTCGGGCTGCTGACGACCGAAGGCCATCGCGACGTCGTCGAGATGCGCGAGGGGTTGAAGGACGACCGCTACAATTTGCGCCTGCCGCCGCCCGAGCAGCTCGTCCCCCGCCGCCTGCGGCTCGGGGTGCGCGAGCGGATGCGCCCCGACGGCCGGATCGAGACGCCGCTCGACGCGACTTCGCTCGACCGCGCGATCGCGCTCCTGGAGCACGAGCGGGTCGAAGCGGTGGCGGTGTGCTATCTGCATGCCTGGCGCGACCCGAGCCACGAGCGCGCCACTCGCGAGGCCGTGCAACGGGATCTGCCCTGGGCCTATGTCTCGCTCTCCTCGGACGTGCTGCCGCAGATCAAGGAGTTCGAACGAGTTTCGACGACGATCGTCAACGCCTATGTCGGCCCGGCCTTGTCGCGCTATCTGGAACGGCTCGCACAGCATCTCGCCGAGGCCGGATACGCGGGGCCCACCCTGATCATCCAGTCCCATGGCGGGGTGGCGCCGATCGCCGAAGCGAGCCGGCTTGCGGCCGGTGCAGTGCTCTCCGGGCCGGCCGGTGGGGTCGCCGGCAGCGTCTATGCCGCGCGGTTGATCGGCGAGGGCAATCTGATCCCGTTCGACATGGGCGGGACCAGCACGGACATTTCGTTGATCGTCGAAGGTCAGCCTAGCCTGGCAGTGACCCGCCGGATCGCCGGCCACACGATCGCGCTCAGCAGCCTCGATATCAACAGCATCGGCGCCGGCGGCGGGTCGATCGCGCGGGTCGACGCCGGCGGCATCCTGCATGTCGGCCCGGAGAGTGCGGGTGCCGTCCCAGGTCCCGCTTGTTACGGCCACGGCGGTAGTGCTGCGACGGTCACCGACGCCAATCTTGTGCTTGGCTATCTCGACCCGGCGAGCTTTCTCGGCGGACGCCGCACGCTCGACCGAACGGCGGCCGAGGCTGCGGTCGACGGCATCGCTGCGGCCCTCGCGCTCGACCGGCTGAGCGCAGCGCGGGGGATTCACCGGGTCGTCAATACGACGATGGCCGAGGGGGTGCGCCTCGTCTCGGTGCGCCGCGGCGTCGACCCGCGGCGGTTCGCACTGCTCGCCTTTGGCGGCGCCTCGGGGCTGCATGTCACCGACATTGCCCGCCACCTCGATCTCAAGCGGGTGGTCGTGCCGCGCGTTGCCGCGGTGCTCTCGGCCTGGGGCATGCTGGCGACCGATTTGCGCTTCGAGGTCGCCCGCAGCCATATCGGCGACACCCGAACGCTCGACGGCGGTGCGCTGAAGTGCCTCTTCGACGAGATGGAAGCGGAGGGTTTCGCGCGGCTGAGCGGCTCGTTCGATGGGCCGGCGCGGGCGACGCGATCAGCCGACATGCGCTACGGCGAGCAGGTCTTCGAGATCGGCGTTCCGTTGGACGGGGTCGATTGGACCAAGGCCGATCCGCTACCCGAGATCGTCGAGCAGTTTCACCGCCGCCATGAGGAGCTCTACACCTATTGCCTGCCCGATCAGGAGACGGTGCTGGTCAATGCTCGCGTTGCAGTGTCCGGCATGCTCGCCTCATTGCCGCAGGAACCCGCCCTACCCCCAGCACCGCCGACGGCACCCCGCTCCGAGCGCCGGATCTATCTCGACGACTGGGTCGCGGCACCTGTCTACGATTTCGACCGATTGGCCCGGGCACAAACTCTACGGGGGCCTGCGATCGTCGAGTCGGCGACAACCACCATATTGCTGCGTCCGAGCGAAAGCGCCACGGTCACCCCGCTCGGCTGGCTCGACATCACCCTCACACCGCCGGGCGCGCCCTGATCTCCTCCGGGACCTTGCGCGACAAAAATTGGCCGTCTGTGAGGTCGCCCGAGAAGGCACCGTTCTCGACGACGACCTTGCCGCGCAACATGACGAGCGACGGCCAGGCGGCAAGGTCGCGGCCTTCCCAGGGGCTGTAATCGGCCTCGTGCAGTTCGGCGGCGCGCACGACCTTACGCTGGCGTGGGTCGAGCAGCACGATATCGGCGTCGGAGCCGACCGCCAGCGCGCCCTTGCGCGGGTAGAGGCCCATGATCTTGGCGGCGTTGGCCGAGACGAGGCCGACGAAATCCGGCAGAGCATAGCCGCGTTTCTCGACCGTCTCGGTATAGATCAGCGAGAGCCGCGGCTCGACGCCTGCATTGCCGCCGGTGGTGTCGTCGATCCGCCGGCCCTGCAATTTGATCCGGAGCGGGCAGCAGATCTCGTCGGTGGCGACGGTTTGGATCGCGCCGTGAGCGGTCGCCTGCCACAGCGCCTCCTGATCGGCGCGGAATTTGAGCGAGGGGTAGGTGTGGTAGATCTGGCCGTTCGGCCGCCGGTAATCCTCGGAGGTGTACATCAGGTACTGGTGCAAGGTCTCGCCATAGATCGGCACACCCTTGGCGCGCGCCGCGGAGATCGCGGCGACGCCGGTCTTGGCCGAGGTGTGCATCATGTAGAGGGCGGCACCCTCGATGTTGGCGGCGAGCCGGATCACCCGGTTGAACGAGAGATCCTCCGAGAGCGTGTTGTGGACCTCGGCCATGTTCTCGAACCCGGTGCGGTCCTCGCGGGTCAGCTTTTCGTACATATGCATGACGATGTCGTTGTCCTCGGCGTGGATCGCGGCGATTCCGCCGGCCTTGGCCAGCACCTTCAGCACCTCCCAGATGTCGCCGAAATCGACCATGCGGCCCTTGCGGCTCGGCGTGATGTCGGTCGTGAAAATCTTGACCGAAGGGTGCCCGGCCGCGACCGCTTCGGCGAGCTGCGGCAGGATTTCGGGGGCGATCTTGCCCAGCACCATCGTGTGAAAGGCGTAATCGCCATAGCACGCCCCGGCCCATTGCCTTTGCCGACGCTCGATCGCCTGCTGCACGGTGTCCCCGGCCTCGACCGGGGCGAAGTCGATTGTCGTCGTGGTGCCGCCGAAGAGTGCGGCCCGGCTGACCACCGCGGCCGGGTCAGTCAGCTGATGGTCGGTGCGCCCGGGCAGCGGCATCGGCCAGTTGCAATGGACATGCGGGTCGATGCCGCCCGGGATGACGATCTGGCCCGCGGCGTCGATGCTCCGCCCGGCGCCGATCGCGGCAAGGCTGCCCGGCGCGCCGATCGCGACAATATGCTCGCCGACCACGGCAACATCGGCCGGCTCGGGGCCAGAGGGAAGGACGGCGAGACCGCCCGATACGACGATGTCCAACATCTGAGCCTTTCTACATTGATGATCGCCAGATCGTCGGCGCGGCAAAGGCGAAGGCGTCGAGGATCTCGGCTCGGGGGATGTCGTGCACGACAAAGACGAGACGGCTGCGGTGGTCGTCATCGGGCCAGTCGTCTAGCCATTCCGGCGCGAACAGCGCGTGTTGCGCCGCCTGCACCACGGCCGGCCGCTCGGGCCGGTCGGCAAAGCGTACGAACCCCTTCACCCGCAGCAGATCGCTGCCCCGCGCGCCGGCCAGCCCGCCGAGGGCACGGGCGAAATCGAGACGGCTGATCGTGCCCTCAAGAACGACCCCGAAGACGTCGATGCCGTGAGTGTGCGCCGCGACTGGCTCACCCGGCATCACGGGAGCACGCGCAGGCGGGGCCGCGCCGAACAGCACCGCACCGGCATCGGGTGCATCGGCCGCAAGCATGCGCGCCGCCCGAAGATTGATCCGATCAAGCCGGCCCACGAGGTCGGTGCCGAGTGGGGCGAGATCGGTCTTGGTGATCACCAGCATATCGGCGAGTGCCGCCTGTCGTGCGGCTTCGGCGAAGCGGTTCAGCGTCTCGGCGCCGTGAACCGCATCGATCAGCGTGACGATTCCGGCGAGGCGCAGACATTGGTCGAGCATCGGATCCGCGCCGAGCGTGAAGAGGATCGGCGCCGGGTCGGCAAGACCGGTGGTCTCGATGACGATCCGGCGAAACCGCCTGATCTCGCCGGCATTGCGTCGTTCGATCAGGCTGCGCAGGGTTCGCGCCAGGTCTTCGCGGACGGCACAGCACAGGCAACCCCCGGGCAGCTCGAGTACGCTGCCCTCGACGAAGTCGACGAGGTGATGATCGATCGCGATCTCGCCGATCTCGTTGATGATAACGGCGGTGTCGGTGAGCTCGGGCGAGACCAGCGCCCGGCGCAGCAGTGTGGTTTTCCCGCTGCCGAGAAATCCTGTCAGCAAGGTCGTCGGCAAGATCTCCGAGTTGGGCACGCTATTAACTACCCGATGACCGTAACTCCGGTGCGGATCGTTTCACGCGGCCGGCGGGACGGCAAGTCCCGGCATCAAATCCGAGCGCCACGGTTACCTAGGCCATTGCATTCTCTCGTATGCGTCAGCAGTATGCCTGCCATAAGGGTGCGGCATGAGTGAATAAAGCGGCAGGTGAGGAAATGCGGGCGGAGCTCGCTCTCGGCAAATCGAAGGTCTCGACCGGCGCTGCAGGCGAGACGCAGCTCACCATTTCCGACGTATCCAAACATTTCGGCGGGGTGCGCGCGGTGGATAGCGTATCGCTCTCCGTCCGCCGCGGCGGGCTCGTTTCGGTCATCGGCCCGAACGGCGCCGGCAAGACCTCGCTCCTCAACATGATCAGCGGCTTCTACCGGCCCGACAACGGTTCGATCATTTTCGAGGGCAAGGACATCACCGGCTCCCGCCCATCGCAGGTCGCCGTGCTTGGCATCGCCCGCACGTTCCAGAACATCGCTCTGTTCAGCGGCATGACGGTGCTCGACAACATCATGCTGGGCCGTCATGTGCGGATGAAGGCGGGGGTGTTGTCGTCCTTTGTCTATTGGGGCCTTGCGCAAAAGGAAGAGGTCGCGCATCGCGCCCGGGTCGAGGAGCTGATCGAGTTTCTGGAGCTGGAGGATCTACGCAAGCAACCGACGAGCGGACTCGCTTACGGCCTCAGAAAGCGCGTCGAGCTGGGGCGCGCGTTGGCTCTCGACCCCAAGGTCCTGCTCCTCGACGAGCCGATGGGCGGCATGAACCAGGAAGAGAAAGAAGACATGGCCCGCTACATCCTCGAGGTCAACAAGCAATGGGGCACGACAATCATCCTGATCGAGCACGACATGGCGGTGGTGATGGACATATCCGAGCACGTCGCCGTGCTCGATCGCGGGCGCAAGATCGCCGAGGGTAGCCCCAGTGAGGTGCAGCGCGATCCCCACGTAATCCACGCCTATCTCGGAACTGCCGCTGAACGTAGGGAGGCCGCCGAATGACCGATGCGACGACCTTGCCGCGAATGTTGCGCCGCAACGCGCAGACAATGCCTGAACGGCCGGCGCTGCGCGAGAAGAACCTCGGCATCTGGCAGACCTACAGCTGGGCCCGGTATTACCAGGAGGTGGGCGACTTCGCTCTGGGCCTCGCCGCGCACGGCTTCCGGCGCGGCGACAAGCTGTCGGTGATCGGCGACAACCGCCCGCGGCTTTATTGGGCGCAGCTCGCCGCGCAATGCCTCGGCGGCCTCGCCGTACCGGTATATCAGGACTCGATCGCTGCCGAGCTCGTCTATGTCCTCAACCATGCCGAGATCTCGATCATCGTCGCCGAGGACCAGGAGCAGGTCGACAAGATCCTGTCACTGAAGGACGAGTTGCCTGGTCTCAAGCTCGTCATCTACGACGATCCGCGCGGCATGCGGTATTACGAGGAGCCGTCCCTCAAATCGTTCGATGATGTGCGGGGCGCCGGCCGTGATTTCGCCGCCTCTCACCCCGGGTATCTCGAGAGCGAGATCGACAACGGTGCGCCCGAAGATCTGGCGCTGCTGAACTACACCTCGGGCACGACCGGCCACCCCAAAGGGGTGATGCTGTCGCATACCAACCTGATCACGTCTGCCGCGGCTTATGCCGCCGCCGAGGACATCCGCCCGAGCGACGAACTCTTATGCTATCTGCCGATGGCCTGGATCGGCGACTCGCTGTTTTCGATCGTGCTCAATCTCCTGGTCGGATTTACCTGCAACTGCCCGGAGCGACCCGAGACGGTGCAGCGCGACCTGCGCGAGCTAGGCCCGACGATCGGGTTCGCGCCGCCGCGAATCTGGGAGAGCATGCTCAGCGCGGTGCGCGTCCGGGCGGCCGATTCGACGCCCCTCAAACGCAGGATGTTCGACTTCTTTCAGCGCCTTGCCGAGCGGGCGGAGCTGCTCAAAGGCGAGGGAAAACCGCTTTCGCCGCCGACGCGGCTTGGTTTGGCCCTTGGCGAGGTCCTGGTTTACGCGCCGTTGCGCGATCAGTTGGGCCTCGGCCGTGCCCGCTGGTTCTACACCGGCGGCGCACCGCTCGGCGCCGACACCTATCGGTTCTTTCGCTCGATCGGCATCAACGTAAAGCAGGTGTGGGGCGCCACCGAGCTCTCCGGTCTCGCTACTTTTCAGCCCGATGGCGAAGCGAACCCCGATACCGTCGGCCGGGTTTTCGCCGGCATCGAGCTGCGCATCGCCGGGGACGGCGAAGTGCTGGTCCGCTCGCCGGCGGTGTTCCAGGGCTATTACAAACAACCGGAAGCGACCCGAAACACGTTCGGCGAGGATGGCTGGTACCACACCGGCGATTCCGGCTTCTTCGATGACCGAGGCCATCTAGTGATTATCGACCGGGCCAAGGATGTCGGGAAACTCAGCGACGGCACGCCCTTCGCACCGCAATTCATCGAGAACAAGCTCAAGTTCAGCCCATTTATCGGCGAAGCGGTGGCTTTCGGCGACGGCCGGCCGTTTGTCGCGGCGATGATTGCGATCGATCTGACCACCTCAGGCAATTGGGCCGAGCGGCACAACCTCGCTTACACCTCGTTCCAGGACCTGAGCGCCAAGCCGGAGCTGCGCGGGCTGATCCGTGAGGAGATCAGGAAATGCAACGCATCGTTGCCCGCTGCCTTGCGCATCGGCCGCTTCATCCTGCTCAACAAGGAGTTCGACGCCGACGACAACGAGATCACCCGCACGCGCAAGATCCGGCGCCGCTTCGTCGCCGATAAATACGCCGCCGTGGTCGAGGCATTCTACAGCGGCGCCCACCAAATCGAGCTGTCGACCGAGATCACTTATGAGGATGGGCGCAAGGCGATGCTCAATTCCACGATCGCGATCGACGAGGTGGAAGAAGCCCGGCAACCAGCGCGGGAACCGGCCTATGCCTGATGCAACAGATCAGCCCCTCACCCCGGAAGCGTGGAGAGGGAGGCGCCCGCGCAGCGGGAGGGTGAGGGGCGGCTGCACGCCCGAGCCCGATTATGCCTGAGTTCGAATGGCAGTTCACGCTGGTCCTGCTGACCAACGGGGTGATGATCGGATTGATGTACGCGCTGATCGCACTGGGCTTCGTGCTGATCTACAAGGCCACCGACGCGATCAACTTCGCGCAGGGCGAGTTCGTCATGTTCGCCGGCTTTCTCGCTGCAGGTGCTATCGATATCGGCGGCGCGCCGTTTTGGCTCGGCGCTTTGCTGGCGATCGCCGGCATGGTGGCGATGGGCTTTGGTCTCGAGCGCGTCGTCCTGCGCCCGCTGATCGGGCGCCCGGTGATCGCCGTCGTCATGGCGACGATCGGTCTTGCTGCGGTGCTGCGCGGCACCGCGACATTGGCGTTCGGGGCCGGCAACCGCTCCATCGAACTGCCGATCGGCGACGAGCCGATCGATCTAGGGCCGGTGCTGCTGTCGCCGGTGCAGCTCGTCGGAGCGGGGGTCAGCATCATCTTCCTCGCCATCTTCACCTGGTTCTTTCTGAAGAGCCGGATCGGCATCGCGATGCGTGCGGTCGCCGATAGCCAGCAGGTAGCAATGGCGATGGGCATCGACGTGCGGCGCTATTTCGCGCTGGCCTGGGCGATGGCGGGCGTCGTCTCGGCGCTCGGCGGGGTTGTGTGGGGTGCGATGCTGAGCGTCGATAATCAGCTGGCGCTGGTCGGCCTCAAAGTGTTCCCAGTGGTGATCCTGGGTGGCCTCGACTCGGTAGTCGGCGCGGTTGTTGGCGGACTGATCGTCGGTATTGCCGAGAATCTCGCCGCCGGCTATTTCGACCCCTATGTCGGCGGCGGCACCAAGGATTTCGTCCCTTACGTTCTGATGATTGCAGCGCTGATGATCCGGCCCGAGGGCATTTTCGGCCGGCGGCGGATCGAGCGCGTCTGATGCCGGGCCGCTGAGGGCGCATGTTTCACCGCGAATCCGGAGTCTTCAAGACCAGCTATGCCGCCGACATGGCGCTCTACCCGCTGCCAATTACGAAATGGGCGGCGGCTGGGTTTGCCGGACTGTTCATCGTCATCGCGCCGCTCATCCTCGGCGAATACTTGATCTCGATCCTCGACTTGATCCTGATCGCCGTCGTCGGTGCGCTCGGCCTCAACATCCTGGTCGGCTACACCGGACAGATCTCGATCGGCCATGGCGCCTTCATGTCGGTCGGGGCCTATACCGCGGCGAATCTTGTCGTTCATCTCGGCGCGCCGTTTTGGGTCACGATACCCGCGGGTGGGCTGATGGCGGCCCTGATCGGCGCCGTCGTCGGCATTCCGTCGTTGCGCATCAAGGGCATCTATCTCGCCATCGCGACACTCGCCGCCCAGCTGATCATCGAGTGGACGATCAATCACGTGCCGGCGATCTCGGGCGGCGTCCAGGCCTCGATCCAGGTGCCGCGCCCGAGCCTTTTCGGGACCCAGCTCAAGAGCCAGACGCAGCTTTATCTCTTTCTGATGGCGTTTGCCGTGCTGGCGATCGTCGCCACCTCGAACCTGGTGCGCAGCCGCATCGGCCGCGCCTTCGTCGCCGTGCGCGACCAAGACGTCGCCGCCGAGATCATCGGCATCAATACCTTCCGCTACAAGCTCTGGGCTTTCGCAATATCGTCCTTTTATGCGGGCGTCACCGGCGTCCTCTATACCTACTATCTGGGAATCGCCAATTACGAGCAGTTTCAGATCACCGTCTCGATCGATTATCTCGCGATGGTGATCATCGGCGGCCTTGGCTCGATCCTCGGCTCCATCCTTGGCGCAATTTTTGTCACCCTGCTGCCGATCGTAACCCGCTCGTTTCTTGAAACCTTTGGCGGGCTGATCTTTTCCCAGGCTGATCTGGCCAATATAATCCCCAATCTGCGGCTGATCCTGTTCGGCGGGTTGATTATCTTCTTTCTGGTGGTCGAGCCGGAAGGGCTCAGCCGCTTGTGGCGGAACATTCGAAATTACTTTCGGGTATGGCCCTTTTCCTACTGAACTTCGCGACAGCTTAGGAGGAGCGCGATGAAGAGCCTATCAATGCTAGCCGCCGCTGCGGTGGTCTTTGGCGGCGCTGCAGCGGCGCAGGAAAAGGAGGTGCTGATCGGTGGACAATGCGACCGCACCGGGCCGACGCAGATCGTCGGTGTGGTGATCTGCCCAGCGATACAGGATTATATCGACCTCATCAACTCCAAGGGTGGGGTCGAGGGCTATAAAATCAAATACAGCGAGCTCGACAATGAGTACAAAGTGCCGCAGGCTGTCGAAGAATACGAGCGGCAGAAACAAATGGGTGCCGTGTCGATGCTGATCTACGGCACGCCGCAGGCCCAGGCACTGAACCAGAAGCTGGTCGAAGACAAGATCCCGGGCACCTCGCCCGGATTTGGCATCTCAGCCTCCGCGGACGGCACCCGCTTCCCGTATCTGTTCCCGGTCGCCGCAACCTACTGGTCACAGAGCGCCGGAGCGATCCAGTTCATCAAGGACAAATTGGGCGGCAGCCTTAAGGGCAAAAAGATCGCCTATGTCTACTACGACAATCCGGCCGGACACGAGCCGATGCCGATCCTCGAAGATCTGCAGAAAAAGGAGGGGTTCGAGCTGAGGTCCTTTGCCGTACCGCCGCCGGGCGTCGAGGTGGGAGCCCAAGTGCTCGACATCGCGCAACGCTACCGGCCCGATTTTGTCATCGACCATCTGTTCGGGCGATCGCCCTCGGTGGCGATCAAGGAATACAAACGGGCCGGTTATCCGCTGTCGAAAGTAATGGGCCTCGTCTGGGCCTCGGCCGAGAACGACATCCTCTCGGCCGGTGGCTGGCAGGTGGCCGAAGGCTACCATACCTTGCAATTCGCCGGAGCCGGCGACGACTACCCGATCCGCCAGGAAATCAAGGCGATGTACAAGGCGCAGGGCAAGGAGCCGCCAAAGGGGATGGATGATACGGTCATCTACAACCGCGGCATCCTTAATGCCGCACTCCATGTCGAAGCGATCCGCAATGCGCTCAAGGCCAATGGCGGCAAGAAGCCGACCGGCACCGACGTCAAGATTGGTTTTGAGATGATCCACGACTTCACTCTCGACGGCCTGGTTCCGCCGCTCAAAGTCACCCCGGAGGACCACGAAGGCGGTGGCTGGGTGCAGATCTTCCAGGTCAAGGGCGGCAAGTTCGTCAAGGAGACCGAGTGGTTCCGCGGCTATCCGGAAGTCGTGGCCGAAGCTGTCAAAAAGGCGGAGTAGTCGAGCAGGCGATGGCAAGGGAGAGTTAGATGAGGAGATTATCGCGGATAACCATGGCCGTCGCCGCGAGCGCGGTCGCGGGACTTGGTTTTGCCGCCGTTAGCTTGGCGCAGCAAAAGGAAGTAATCGTCGGCCAGATGTGCGACCGCACCGGGCCGACGCAGATCAATGGCATGGCGCTGTGTCCCGCGGGTCATGATTATTACAACCTGATCAATTCGAAGGGCGGGGTCGAGGGCTACCAGATCAAGGCCGAGGAGATCGACCACGAGTACAAGGTCCCCCAAGCGATGGAGGCCTACCAGCGCATGAAGGGGGACGGTGCGACCTCGATCATGGCCTATGGCACGCCACAGGTGCAGGCGCTGAACCAGAAATTTGCCGAGGACAAGATCCCCGGCACCTCGCCGGGCTTCGGCATCGCCGCCTCGGCCGACGGCAAGCGCTTTCCCTATCTCTTCCCAATCGCGGCGACCTATTGGTCGCAAGGTGCCGGTGCGATCCAGTTCATCAAGGACCGGCTGGGCGGTAGTCTCGAAGGCAAGAAGATCGCCTATCTATTTTATGACAACCCTGCCGGCCGCGAGCCGATCCCGATCATCGAAGATTTGCAGAAGCTTGAGAAATTCGAGCTGAGAAGTTTCGCGGTACCGCCGCCCGGGGTCGAGATGGGCGCGCAGCTGCTCGATATCACCCAGCGCTACCGGCCCGACTTCGTGATCGCCCACCTCTTCGGCCGAGCCCCGTCGGTGGCCATTAAAGAATTGAAGCGCAACGGCTATCCGCTGTCCAAGGCGATGGGTCTGGTGTGGGCCTCAGCCGAGGCCGATATCCTGGCCGCCGGCGGTTGGTCGGTCGCCGAAGGCTATCACACGCTGCAATTTGCCGGCGCCGGCGACGACTACCCCGTCCGTCAGGAAATCAAGGCGATGTACAAGGCTCAGGGCAAGGAGCCGCCAAAGGAGATGGACGACACGGTGGTCTATAACCGTGGCATCCTGTGGGCCGCCGTGCATGTCGAGGCGATCCGCCACGCGCTCGAGGCAAACGGCGGCAAGCAGCCGACCGGCGAGGAGATCAAGAACGGCTTCGAGCAGATCCACGACTTCAACCTCGGGGGCCTAGTCCCGCCGCTCAAGGTCACCGCGGCCGACCATGAGGGCGGCGGCTGGGTCCAGGTTTTCCAGGTCAAAGGCGGCAAGCTCGTCAAGGAGACCGAATGGTTCCGCGGCTATCCGGAGCTCGTCGCCCAGACAGTCGCCAAGGCCGAGTAGTCGGGGTCGGTTCGAGGCGGATTGGATGCTCGCGCTCAACAACATCGAAGTTGTCTATGACGGCGTCATCCTGGTGCTGAAGGGTGTCTCGCTGTTCGCCGAGGAGGGCTGCATCACCACTCTGCTCGGCGCCAACGGGGCCGGCAAGACCACGACCTTGAAGGCGATATCGGGGTTGTTGCGCACCGAGCGGGGGGAGGTCACCAAGGGCACGGTCGAGCTCGACGGCGAGCGGCTCGACCGCCTGCCGCCTCACACCGTCGTCAAACGCGGCGTGACGCAGGTGTTCGAAGGCAGGCGGGTTTTCGAGAATTTGACGGTCGAGGACAATCTGATCGCCGGTGCCCATACCCGCAGCGATTTCGCTGCGGTTCGGGAAAGCATCGGCCGCGTCTACGACATCTTTCCGCCGTTGAAGGAGCGTCGCTACCAGGCCTCGGGCTATCTCTCCGGCGGCGAGCAGCAGATGCTGGTGATCGGCCGGGCGTTGATGTCCGAGCCGAAGGTGATCCTGCTCGACGAACCCTCGCTCGGCTTGGCGCCGCGGCTTGTCGAGGAGATCTTCGGCATCATCCGCCGGTTGCGCGAGGAGCGCAGCCTGACCGTGCTCTTGGTCGAGCAGAACGCCGCCATGGCGCTCGATATCGCCGACCACGGCTACGTCATGGAGAACGGCCGCATCGTCCTCGAGGGCCCGGCCGAAGCCTTGCGGCAGAACTCCGACATCAAGGAGTTCTATCTCGGGCTCAACGAAGTCGGCGCACGCAAGTCCTATCGCGACCTCAAGCACTACCGGCGCCGCAAGCGCTGGCTGTCCTAACCCACACCCCGGCCACCGCATCCTCCCTGAGAGCAGGGAGAAAATCCGATTGAGCCTGCAAATTCGCTCTCCAATCGACCATAATACCAGGTATATCAGATAGTTAGGTGCCACGAGCCAGGCCAGCGGAGCAGGGAGGCGAATTTGCGGGCTGAGGGAGGCAGCAGGGAGACATGTAGGCAGACTTAGCACGGGCATTTGGCACCGGTTCGTTCTTCTGATATGGCCGACGATATTTGGTTATCATAAACACATTTTCCGTATTTGACAAGAAGTTTCGTGGTCTTTGTCGCAACATTCCGCATGGCACGGCGGAGGGTGGGACCCGGGGGACGGGAAGACGGGGCTTGGCAGAGCAGTGGAGCAATTGATGGCGATGACAACTACACCCCTCCCCCGCATTGCGGTGATCGGCACCGGCGGTACGATCTCGTCTATCGGGGCCTCGAGCCTCGATGTGCTCGACTATCCGGATTTCGGGCAGAAGCTCAGCTGCGAGGCGCTGCTCGACCGCTTTCCGGAAACCCGGCTCGTCGCCGATCCGGTGCCCGTGACCTTTCGCCAGGTCGGCAGCACCGAGATCGGCCCCGGGGAGTGGCTCGAGCTGCGAGGGCTGATCCAGCGGATAGCACGCGAGGATCCGGCGGTCGTCGGGTTTGTCATCCCTCACGGCACCGCGACGCTCGAGGAAACCGGGTTTTTTCTGAATTTGACGCTCGCCGTGCGAAAGCCGGTCGTCCTAGTCGGGGCGCAGCGACCGGCCAGCGCGCTGGGTTCGGACGCCGGCATGAACCTCGTCAATGCGTTGCGCGTCGCCGGGTCACCCGAGGCGCGCGGCAAGGGCGTGCTCGCGGTGCTCAATGACGAGATCCACGCCGCGCGCGATGTCGTCAAGACCTCGACCTACCGGGTGCAGACCTTTCGCTCGCTCGATTTTGGCGCGCTCGGCCATGTCGACGGCGACGGGGTGCATTTCTACCGCAGCCCTTCGCGCAAACACATGCCCGACACACCGTTTGCCGCACTCGATCTCGTAGCACTACCGCGCGTCGACATCGTCTATTCCTATGCCGGCGCCGATGGCGCGCTTGTCGACGCGGCGGTCGCCGCCGGTGCCCGCGGCCTTGTCTCGGCCGGGTTCGCACCGGGAAGCCCGACCCCGGAGCAGCGCGCGGCGTTCGAACGCGCGGCGAAGTCCGGGGTCGTCGTCGTGCAGTGCAGCCGCGCCTTTAGCGGCCGTGTCGCGCCGCGCCGCCGGCTGCGCGAGAGCGGGATCGTCGCCGGCGAAGATCTGAGCCCACAAAAGGCCCGCATTCTGCTGATGCTCGCATTGTCGACGACCAGCGACATCGCCGCGATCCAGGAGGCGTTCTCGACTTATTGAGGACCTTCCCCGCCCGCTGCATCCAGGTTGGCGTTCTTCCTCTCTCTGCTGATCGACGGCGCATTGGCGGGCTCCGTTTACGCGCTGATCGCGCTCGCCTTCGTGCTCGTCTACAAGGCCTCGCGCATGATCAATTTCGCGATCGGCGAATGGATCATGTGGGGTGCGCTGCTGGTCGCTACCGGGGTGCACACGATCGGGCTGGGGCTGCTCGGAGCGGTGGTCTTCGCCTGTTCCGGCATGACCGCGCTGGCCTTTGCTTTTAGCCGGTTGGTCCTGCGCCAAATGACGGCTCCGCCCGTGATCACCCTGATTATGCTTACACTCGGCTTGGGAGCGGTCATGCGCGGTGTCGGCGTGGTGATCTTTGCCGGGGTGCCGAGTGCGATCTACCTGCCTATTCCGATCGAGCCGTTCTTTATCGGCAGAGTGCCGATCGCGCCCGACAAGCTGGTCGCCGCCTTCGTCGCCGCCTTTTGCATTGCCCTCGTCGGCGCTTTTTACCGACGCAGCCGCACCGGTCTGGCATTGCAGGCCATCGCCGACGACCGGCAGGCGGCAATGTCGGTCGGGATCGATGTCGATCATCACTTCTTGATCGTCTGGGCGATTGCCGGGGTGATCTCGGTCGCGGCGGGCGTGTTGTGGACCTTTGTCGCCGGTGGCGGCTTCGGCGTCGCGCTGGTCGGGCTGAAAGTGTTTCCGATCGTCATCATCGGCGGGCTCGACAGCATTCCGGGCGCCATTGTCGGCGCAATGATCATTGGCGTGCTTGAGAGCCTGGGTGCGGGCTACCTCGACCCTCACCTCGGCGGCGGCTTTGGCAACATCGCCTCCTATCTTCTGCTGATCGCTGCGCTGGTGGTGCGGCCGGCCGGGCTGTTCGGCCGGCCTCGGATCGAGCGGGTGTAGTGTCTCTCCGCCGCGGTATCGTCAATGGCCAGCCTGCCCATCCCCGCAGTGTGCCCGCTCACGCCGTTGGCAGGCGGTGGTCCTTGAACATCTCTCTGAGCTGCGTCTTCAGGACTTTGCCGCCCGGGAGCCCGACCCCCGGAGCAGCGCGCGGCATTCGAGCGCGCAGCAAAATCCGGGGTCGTCAAAGTGCAGTGCAGCCGCGCCGCCAGCGGCCGTGTCGCCCCGCGCCGCCGCTTGCGCGAGAGCGGCCTTGTCGCCGGCGTCGCGGCTTTGGGTCGAGGTCACTCGATCACTTTGTCGGCGAGAGCCAAGACCGCCCGAGGGATTGTGAGACCAAGCGCTTCGGCCGTCTTCATATTAACGATAAACTCAAATCGACTGGGCTGCTCGACCGGCAGATCTGCAGGCTGGGTGCCCTTAAGAATTCTATCGACATAGGCTGCAGCCCGGCGTCGCAGTTCGAACCAGTCCGTGTAATAGTACAGCAGTCCGCCCCGCTCAACAAAGTTACCGTTCTGACCCATCGATGGCAGTCTATTTGCTGAGGCGAAGTCGATAATCGCCTTCTCGTACTTGTTGTTTACGAAGTCCGGGAAAACGAATAAGGCATCCGCTCGCTCTTCGACTATCTTCGACAGAATCGAGTCTAACTCGGCCTCGCTCTTCACTCCGTTGACATCATGAAGCAACAAGGTGAGCTCAAGGTCTTTGGCGGCTGACGCCGTCGAGGGCGCCTGGGATCGCCGCTCCCAGGGTCTGCCTTCCAAATCCGCAAGTATGGCAATGCGCGAGATGTTCGGGGCCGCGTCCTTGAGGAGTTGCAGTGCCTTGCCGGCAAATTCGTTCCCCGGCGTATGGGCAAACCCCGTTACGTTCCCCCCGGGATGCGCGAGGCTGGCGACCAGACCGTTCCCAACCGGATCGTTGCTCCCGGCCATGAAATCGGGATCGTGGCGGTCGCCTTTTTGGCGGCACCCACCGTTGGTGTTCCGATCGTCACGATGACGTCGACGCCGCGATCGATTAATTCCTTCGCCAGCGCCGGAAGCCGATTCAAATCCGTGTCGGCAAATCGTGCTTCTATGATGTAATTCCGACCTTCCGAATAGCCGAGCCCATCTAGCCCCTGCTGAAAGGCTTCGAGATTCCTCGAAGGGCGCGCAGCTGTGGGCGGAACCGAAGGGTCTAGAAAGCCAATTCGCCACATCTTGTCCTGCGCGACGGCGCAGGGCGTGCACAACGGCAAGGCGGAGATGACGAGGATTATCAAGGCAAAACTGAGGGCGGATTTGTTTAGCATGGCAGCCTCAACGTTCGGCGGCGGTTCTCAATTAAGATCCGGTGCGCCCGCTCCCGCCGTTGGCAGGCGGTGGTCCTTGAACATCTCTCTGAGCTGCGTCTTCAGGACTTTGCCGGTAGCGCCATGCGGCATCTCGGGCACAAAGAGGATATCGTCCGGCAGCTGCCACTTTGCGACTTTGCTCTCGAGAAAGCCGATAACCGCGTCGCGCCCGATTTCGCGGCCGGGCTTTGTTACGATGATTAGCAAGGGGCGCTCGTCCCACTTCGGATGCGGCAGGCCGATCACCGCGGCCTCGGCGACGTCGGGATGGCCCATTGCCGCGTTTTCGAGATCGATCGAGCTGATCCATTCGCCGCCGGACTTGATCACGTCCTTGCTGCGGTCGACGATCTGCATGCAGCCTTCGGCATCGATCGTCGCGACGTCGCCGGTGCGGAACCAGCCCTCCGCGTCGAGCGCAGCCTGGCTGGCGGCCTCGTCCTGGCAATAAGCGCCGATGACCCACGGTCCGCGCACCAAGAGCTCGCCACTCGCGACCCCGTCCTCGGGGAGGCGCTTGCCGTCGGGGTCGACGATCTTGAACTCGACACCGAAGAGCGGCGTGCCCTGGCGCGCACGAACCGCGTATTCGGCCTCCCGACCCTCGGCCATTTACCTGGGGTTCGGGATCGAGAGGCTGCCGACCGGGCTCATCTCGGTCATGCCCCAGCCGTGAATCAAGGTCACGCCGTAGCGCTCGGCAAAGGTGCTGATCATTGAGATCGGCACCGCCGCACCGCCGCACGTGACGCGCTTGACGCTGTCGATGCGCTTGCCCGTCGCCTCGAGGTGTTGGAGGAGGCCGAGCCAGACCGTCGGCACCCCGAGAGCGCAGGTGACACCTTCCCCCTCAAAGAGCTCCTGCAGGCTGGCACCATCCAGCCTGGAGCCGGGGAAGACGAGCTTCGCGCCGGCCATTGCTGCGGCGTAGGGGACGCCCCAGGCGTTGACATGGAACATCGGGACGATCGGACAGAGCACATCGTGCATCGCGATCCCGACATTGTCCGACGCGCAAAGAGCATAGGTATGGAGGAGCGTGGAACGATGGCTGTAGAGCGCACCCTTGGGGTTCCCGGTCGTTCCCGAGGTGTAGCAGAGTGAGGAGGCGGTGTTCTCGTCGAACTCCGGCCACTCCAGCTCGCGGGTTTCGGCGGCAACGATTTCCTCGTAGCAGAGCACGTTCGGGAGGCCGGTCGTCGGCATATGCGCCCGGTCGGTCATGACGACGTAGTGCCGGACACCCGGCCAAGAGGCGGCCATCTTCTCGGCGAGCGGCACGAAGGTCAGGTCGACGAGCAGCACCTTGTCCTGGGCGTGGTTGACGATATAGGCGAGCTGGTCGGCGAAGAGCCGCGGGTTGATCGTGTGACACACGGCACCGATGCCGGAGATCGCGTAGTAGGCCTCGAAGTGGCGATGGTTGTTCCAGGCGTCGTCGCCACCCGGTCGCCGAACCCGACGCCGAGGCGCGTCAGCACCTTGGCGAGCTGCTTGGCGCGTGGTTCCGCATCGGCATAGGTATAGCGGTGAAGCGGGCCCTCCGTCATGCGCGAGACGATCTCGGCATCGGCGCGATAGCGCGCCGCGTGGCGGATCAACGACTGGATCAGCAATGGCCGATCCATCATCAGACCCCGCATCGAGAGCCTCCCTTCGGTCGCCTATTTTCCCTTTCAATGGGTATAGCGCAACGCTGATGCCGAAGCGATACGAGACCGCGGGCGGCTCTCCGCGACTTGGCTGCTTGCAACGCGCTGTGCCGGCGAGTCAACGGACACGACCGTGGCGGCGGGCTTCCGGATGCAATCAGCGGGCAGGCGCCTTGTCCAACTCGTGGTAACCCAGCAGCCCGCGATCCGAGGCGGTCGCAGTGCCGCGAAATCGGAGGATCGGGCGGCTCTCTGCAGCGGTCTGCGAGGCTAAGGGCCGGCCGATGTTCTGGTTCGTCCTGTGCGAGCTCGTTCAGTAGCGCTGCTTTCCTTCCCGCGACCGCCGCTATTGAGAAGAGGCGCAGGGTGTTCAGGTGCCATAGCCATCCCTTCGGAGCGATGACCAGCTGAATATTGACCGGTTTGGTCTGGGGCACAGACAATTTTTCGCCCGATGTGTGAACTGGCTCACAGTACTAGACCGGGATCCGAGGCATTCTCCATTTCCACCAACCGGCGAGAGTCGGAGCGAGCTTTCGGTACCACGGCGCCAAAGCACTAGCCATAAATACGGGGAGCGAGGGGATGGAAAAACTCGAGGTTCTGAGCACAGAAGCCGTCATCAGCGAGGAATATGAGGCATTACATTTGTCGGGATCAACCGGAGAGCCGACCGCCCTCTGCCTTTCTGGTGGTGGTATTCGTAGTGCCGCGTTCTGTCTTGGCGCGCTACAAAGCTTTGCCAGGAAACAACTGCTTCAGGAGTTCCATTATCTGTCTACAGTCTCCGGCGGCGGCTATATCGGTGGATGGCTTACCCGCTGTGTTGCCGCGCAGGCCGATCAGGGGATTTCCCAATGCAGCGTTAAAATGGCGGAGGATGAAGTCCTCAAAGACATTTCGACGCCGGCGCTCGACAGGTTACGCGGCTACACTAATTATTTAACGCCGCATTCCGGGCTGGCGTCAGGCGATACGTGGGCTACCGTAGTGCTATGGCTGCGCAATACGCTGGTCAACTGGGCTCTTATCGTGCCGCTATTACTATTAGCGACTTCGGTGCCGATCATTTACTTTATCCTGGTCTGTCACCTGGTCGAATTCCCGGGATGGTGGCCGGTGGCAGGATCTGTAATTGCAGGGACAGCAGGCCTCTGTTGTCTCACGGTCGCCATCTATCGCGGGTGTATCGACTTGCCAAGCCACATGCACCCGGATTGCGATTGGACACAGACTACGAAGAGCGACTTCGGACCCACGGGACGTGAGGTGTTTAAAAAGATCGTAAGATGGGCACTGGCCTGGGCGTTTCTTGCCCCCGTCTCGCTCGCGCCGGTTATTCGTCCGACGGGGGAGTTCCACCGTATGACAGTCTCGGCTACGCTAAACTTAGGACCGCATACCTGGTGGGTGCTCGCGATACTCCCTGCGTTCTACTGCGTGGCATGCTTAATCGCTTACCTGTTGGCATGGCGCCATGTGGTGTTCGACTACAACTACCAGTGCCCTAGAAACCGAGCCGCCCACAAAGCAGCCTTCCGAGCCAATTTCTGGGCCTGGACATGCAGCTCGGCGTTGTCGGCAGTCGTGCTCTACATTGGGTCCAGCCTGGTGGAAGGGCAAAGCGTGCTCTGGATTGCAGTGGCCGGCCCGATCTGGGTGATTATCGCGGAGATACTTCGTTCCGCGGCCTATGTGGCGGTACGTACAGAGGGGATTCGGGCCGACCTCGACCGAGAATGGCTCGCACGGCTCAACGCTGATAAGCTTCGCTACGTTTTTGCATTTGGACTCGCCGGAACAAGCGCGATCTTTCTGCCGGAATTAATTCGCAGTCAGCCCGATAGAGTCTGGGCTTGGACTGCGACAGCAGTCGGGCTATTTAGCGGCCCCGCGGCCGCTATGCTCGGGAAAAGCGCGAATATTGCGTTTTTGCGGTCCGGCAAAGACGGCACCCAGACGGCCTGGCTACGATCGGACTGGTTGATCGGCGGCGCGGTTGTGCTGTTCGCCACCGCCCTATTCATGCTCTTCGGGCACCTGTCCACTGTTATCGTATGTGCGCTGGTGCACCTCGCCCCGCCATCTGTGGAGTTTGGCGTTGCTTTTCTCACAGCTCTAGCCGTGATCGCGGCTTCCGCCTGGGTTGCTGGGTCGCTGTCGAGAAGAATCAATATCAACCGGTTCTCGATGCATGCGATGTATCGCAACCGACTCGTTCGCGCCTTTCTGGGCTCCGCACGACAGCAAGATTTGCGCCGGCCGGACCGCTATACCGCGTTCGACCCGCACGACGATATCCGGCTCTCCGACACATTCGAGAATCGCAACCCCAAGTCTCTGTTTCCGGTGATCAACGTCGCGCTGAACCGAACGTCGGGAAAAGATACGGCGCGCGCCGAGCGAAAGGCCGAGCCCTTTACACTCACACCACTGCACTGCGGTGCAGCCTCGCTTGGCACAGGCTCTGGTGCCTTCGTCCGGACAAGATTATTCGCTGGCGCCGATAAGGAGACAGGGCCGAAGGACGATCAGCGTGGCATCACGCTCGGCACCGCCATGGCGATCTCGGGCGCCGCCGTGAGCCCCAATATGGGTTACCATTCATCTCCGCTCATCGCTTTTGTGATGACTCTATTCAACGTCCGTCTTGGGGCCTGGCTGCCGAACCCAGGGATGAGGGATCCTAGACTCGAGACTATGAAACGCAGCGGCCCGTTAAAGGCTCTGCCAATGATGTTGCAAGAGCTCGCCGGCCAATCTGACGATGATAGCCAATTCATCTATTTGTCCGACGGCGGTCATTTCGATAACCTTGGGCTGCACGAGATGCTGCGTCGACGGTGCAGGCGTATTGTCATCGTCGATGCAGGCCGCGACGAAAAATACGCCTACGCGGATCTGGGACGCACACTGCAGCATGCATTGATCGATCTGCGGGTGCAGGTTAATTTCGTGAAGCCGATTCAGGTGAATGAGGCGAAGTTGCCGCTGCACGGAGCATATGCCGAGATCACTTACTCGGAGCAATCCCGCACACTCAAAGGCGAGCTGATCTATATCAAGCCCTGGCTTCCTGACGAAGCTCCGACAGAGCTAAAGGCATTCAAGGCACTAAAGCAGAGCTTCCCTCATGAGAGTACGGCCGACCAGTTCTTCACCGAGAGCGACTTCGAAAGCTACCGTAGATTAGGTGAGTATCTAACGGAATCTATGCTCAAGGCGTGCTTGAGTGCACCGGATGCCGATCCAGACCTGGGGGGCCTGACTGGTCTACGAGGCGTGTTTGCCGGAATGAAGGCGAAAACCGTCAACCAGCCCTCAGCTGGGAGTGATCACGAAGGGTCTCCTCCGACGCCGGTTGAGCAAATTACGGGCGGCCGATTGCGGATCGCGTAAACCTTTGAAGCGATCAGGCCTTGATGAAGGCGGCGCTTCCTGGGCCCTCGTCGTCCACTAGCTCCTTTAGTCCAGCACGCTGGCAGCACAGCAGCGCCAGACGCTTTTCGGCGATTCATTGCAACACCGAAGGGTCCTCGCGTACGAGCTCCTCGGCAAGGCTGTTGTCGACTGCAGATTCGAAGGGCGCGCCCTCTCTGACGAAACTCCCGGAGATGAGCCCAGCCTTCAGCCGGTCGTAGCCGACACGCGGCATGATCGGGTTGCGTCCCCAAATTCCGAGCGCATGATAGCGGGCGACCGCGCCGCGCAAAAGGGTTGGCGGCACCCTTGGAAAGAACGACTGCACCGCGTCGGCGAGCGCCTCGGGCGGCTGGGCATGAAGCCATTTCTGAGTGCGATAGAGGCCGCGCACGAGCTTTTTCATTTCGTCGCGCCGCGCGGCGAGCACACTGCGGCGCGCATAGAAGCTCGTGTACGCGGTCGGGCCGCGGTCTGCGGCGGCATGCCAGAGATGGCCCGCGCCGGCGGCGATCAGTTCCTCGGCAAAAGGCTCGAACAACTGCACGACATCGACTTCGCCCTGGCGCAAGGCGACGACGTTCTCGGCCATGGTGCGATCGGCGATCCGCGGCAGCGCATCGGGATCGAGCCCGGCACGGCGCAAATCCTCCTGCAGGCAGAGCCACGGCGTCGGCACCTCGCTGACCGTAGCGACCCGCTTGCCGTAGAGATCGGCGAAGGTGAAATCGGGCCGCGGCTCCCGCCCGACCAACAGGAACGGGTCACGCGTCACCACCTCGCCGAAGCAGACGAGGTCGCTGTCGGGCCGGGTCTCGTACATCTGCATGACCCGCATCGGTCCGCCCCATGCGACATCGACCGTGCCGGCGAACAGGCCGACCGGCGCCTGGGCCGGTTCCGGAGCGCTGACAAACGCAATCTCAAGTCCCTCGTCCCGATAGGCGCCGAGCGCCAGTGCCGCGTAATAGGGCGCATAGAGCAGCCCGCGCAGGTTTTCTTGAAGCGTGATGGGCATTTCGGATTACCTCGCGGCGCGCAGGATGCGCTCGGCGGCGTCGGCGAAGACCTGAGCGCCGAGCACGATGTCGTCCTCCTTGGTGTCCTCGGACCAATGATGGCTGATGCCGCCGAGGCTCGGGATGAACATCATCCCGGCCGGCATGCGGTAGGACAGGACCGCCGCGTCATGGCCCGCCGCACTCGGCAGCCGCATATGCATGCCCGGCGCATGCCGTTCGGCCGCCCCTTCGATCTGCGCCTGGAAGCCGGGATCCATCGGACGGGGCTCGCTGCGTGCGATCGGCTCGATCGCGACGCGGCACGGGCCGGCCCGATCGGCTTCGCCGACGAGGTCAAGCAATGTCTTCTCGAACAGTGCCAGCCGCTCGGGATCGGCGTCGCGGAACTGGACCTGCATCTCGGCATGGCCCGGGATGACGGAGGGCGCGTTCGGCTCGATCAGCATGCGGCCGATCGTCCACACCGTGCGCGGACCGGCGATCTCGGGAAATCGGTCGTGGATGCGGGTCGCCAGCCGCACCATCGCCACACCGGCATCCTTGCGCCGCACCATGCGCGTCGTCCCGGCGTGGTTCTGCTCGCCGTCCAAAGTGACGCGATAGTTCCAAATGCCGACGATCGTCTCGACCACGCCGATGCGCAGCCCGCTGGTGTCGAGCGTGTCGCCCTGCTCGATATGCGCTTCGAGATATCCGGCATAGCGCCCAGGGTCGACCCGTTCGCGCGGGCGCTCGGCAAAGCCGGCGCGCTTCAGGGCCTCGCGCAGCGGCGTACCATTGTCGCGACCGCGGGTCCGGTCGATTTCGTCCTCGGGAAGCGCGTCGGCGAACGAGCGGCTGCCGAGAAAATTGCCGTAATGGCCTTCCTCGTCGGCCCAGGCGGCGACCTCGACGCCGATCCCAGCGCACCCCGGATCCGCGGCAAAGGCACGGGCCAGCTCGAGCCCGTAGATTACCCCGAGCGAGCCGTCGAGCCAGCCGCCATAGGGCTGGGTCTCACTGTGCGAGCCGACCAGCAGCCGCCGCCCGGCCGAGGGATTTCGGCCGATCACGTTGCCGATGCCGTCGATCACCGTGTCAAGCCCAGCTTCGCGGAGCCTCTCGGCCAGCCAGTGCCGCGACTCGACATCGACCGGCGAATAAGTCGGGCGGTGGACCCCGGTCTTGTAGCGGCCGAAATCGGCCAGCCGTTTGAGATCGGCGACCACACGTTGTCCGTCAATCGTCGGCATGTCCAAGCCTCCTCTTGCGCCGCAGGCCCCTATGCCTCGGCCGCGAACAGCCGCAACGGCTCCGACAGGCCCTTTGCCACATGGCTTCCGCGGTCCTGAAAGCGCAGACCCGACCCGGCGACGAGGTCGCGGACGGTGCTGGAGACGAGCACCTCGCCGCTGCCGGCCATTTCGGCGACGCGCGCCGCGATGTGGACGGCGATGCCGCCGATATCGTCCCGCTGGATCTCGATCTCGCCGGTATGCAGGCCGCTGCGCACATGCATGCCGAGCGGTCGCACCCTCTCGATGATCGCGGAAGCGCAGCGCACGGCGCGGGCGGGCCCATCGAAGGTCGCGAGAAATCCGTCGCCCAAGGTCTTGACCTCGCGCCCGCGAAACCGGGCGAACTCCTGGCGGACGGCGTCATTGTGGCGATCGCGCAAGAGACGCCAACCGCTATCGCCAAGTTCGGCCGCGCGTCTCGTCGAATCGACGATGTCGGTGAACAGCACCGTCGCCAGCACGCGGTCCGGCTCGGCAGCGGTTCGCGACCCGGTCAGGAACTCTTCGACCTCGTCGAGGATACGGTCGCTGTCCAGGAAAGCGCCATGATCGGAGCCCGGAAGTTCGACATATTTCGCCTCCGGGATGTGGTTTCCAAGATACCGTCCCGCCGCGACATCAACCCGCGGGTCGCGGGTTCGATGTAGCACGAGGGTCGAAACGCGGATTGCGGACAGGACATGGCGCACGTCGATTTCGGCGTTCATGCGGGTCAGTGCGACCGCTGCCGAGGGGCTTGCGCCCTGTGTTTCGGCGCGCGCCTGGGAGCGGCGAAAGGTTTCATCCGACGCCCTTCCCGGGTTGAAGAAACGAGCCGTTACGCCGGTGCCCCAGCCGTGCTCGATTGCGTCGATGAAGGCCTCGAGCTTCTCGCCGGAGAGAACCCAAGTCAGATAATGCGCATAGGTACCGTAAAGGATGAGCGCGCGGGTTCGCCCCGGATAGGTGGCGGCAAACAGCATGCTCATCGCCCCGCCTTCGGATACGCCGAATACCGCTGCGCGCTCGCAACCGGCCGCGTCCATTACGGCGCGTACGTCGTCCATCCGCACCTCGAGGTCCGGCACGCCACTCACCCGGTCCGAGAGGCCCGTACCGCGCTTGTCGAAAAGTATCAGTCGCGAGAAGGCAGAGAGGCGAGAGAAGAAGTGGGCCCAGCCAGGGTTTTCCCACAACAGATCTAGGTTCGTGACGAAGCCCGGCACGAACACCAGGTCGAACTGCCCACTGCCGGTGACCTGGTAGGCAATGCGTACATCGCCGCTCTTCGCATAGCGGGTCTCCGGCAGATCCATGGCGATGCTCCCCGATGCGATCGATCAGAGACTATCCCAAACAAGCGCGTTCGGATGCGGTCATGTGTGGATGGCCCCCGGCTCGCAAGAGTTTTTCACGCATGTGCAAGGGCGGCCAGTTGCGGTCATGTGTGCGGCCTGTTGCTGCGGCACGACATGGCCGCGGGCCCTGATGGGAACCGTGGATCGAGGCCCGATCATTGCGGCGGGGTCGCAATG
>Ga0210407_10000213_pt1 | contig 72446 bp, 70 predicted proteins | sample IncBWC27MmetaG_FD_150860 | JGI IMG/M metagenome (GOLD analysis project Ga0210407, IMG submission 150860) | Forest soil microbial communities from Barre Woods Harvard Forest LTER site, Petersham, Massachusetts, United States - Inc-BW-C-27-M | ecosystem: Environmental > Terrestrial > Soil >...
CGACTTGCCCTGTCGGTGCATTTTCATCAATAACTCACGTTCCCCAATCGAATATGCCACTCCACGCATCGGCCGCCCTCCTAGCGGCTCATCTTACTGTCCGTAACTTATGTCTTGGGATAGCACAGCCGGACTTTAGACCGGCCACTCTGACTCTCCTTATTCCCAAATACAGCGCTGGCATTACTCGTCCCGACAAAGGAGGGAAGCCAGCCATTTGCTGACGAATCTCAATTAAATTTCAAATTTCGCCACGACCCCCAGCAACCGGATCAATGCCGCGCGTTCCTCCGCATCCAGGCACGCGCGTAATTTTTCCTCCGCCGCCCGCCGTTCCTTGATGAGGAACTCCCGGTATTTTTCGCCCTTCGGCGTCAGCCGGATCACAAAAGTCCGGCCCGTCCCCGCCTTTTTCTTCGAAACCAGCCCTTCCTTCACCATCGTCCCGATGGAGCGGTGCACCACCGTCCTGTCAAGTCCAAGCAACGTGGCAATCTGGTTCTGATTCCGCTCCGCGCCGCCGCGCAGCGTCGAGAGAATAAATCCCCGCGTCGGCGAACACCCCGTGCGCCGCTCCAATTGTTTGCTGACCGAAAAATACGCAGCCGCAAGATGGACCAGCACGGAATCCTTCAGGATTTCTTCCGGAATCATTTTTCTGTCCACGGCAATCATAGGACGGTCACCGTTGTTTCCAGCGGCCGCCGCCACTGCGGCTGCTCCTGGTACGTCGCCGGCTTTTTCCCAACCGCAATCACCATCACGATCTCGTGGTATTTCCGGGACAGCCCCAGAAATTTCGAGAGCCGCATCCCGTCGAATCCCTCCATCGGGCAGGTGTTGAATCCCAGCGCCTCTGCCGCAATCATCAGATTCTCGCAAGCCAGCGCCGTGCTCTTCGTCGCCCATTTGAACAATCCCTGCCGCGTCACCGGCGCCATCCCGATGATTTTTCTCAGATGGATGAGTTTCAGGGCCAGCCACTTCACGGCCCCCAAAACGTTGAACCATCCCTGCACGTAAAACCACTTTGCCAATTTCGCTTTCTTCTCGTACTCCCGGATTTTGCTTTCGTCGAAGCCGTTCTCGCGCATCCACCGCAATTGTCCTTCGGTCGTCGCCTTCGATGCTCCCAGGTCCGCCACGGCCACCACCAGCGCCGCGGCCGTTTGCGCCGCGGGTTGCGACATGCACAACTCCGCCGCCCTCTTTCGCTTCGCCGGCGATTCGATCCACACCAGCCGGTAAGGCTGGGAATTGAAACTCGAAGGCGCCGCGCAGGCCGCCCGCAGGATCTGCTCGCGCGCCTCGGCGGGCACCTCCATCCGATCGAACTCCCGAATCGCCCTTCTTCGCAGCATCGCTTCCAGGTTGCCGGTCATCACGCCCTCCATGTTGCAAGTACAACATAAAGATGTTGCATGTGCAACATAAAAATCAACCGGCCAATTTGTCTTCCTTCAGCCCCTCCCCCGCCACCCCTCCGCCATCCCCCCATTCGCCAACCGCCCCGGTTCGCCGTAAGATAGACAACCGGACGTTCATCGGGAGATCCGCCGAAGATGCCTGCCACCGAATCCGCCGCCAAGCAAAAGCTTTCGCGCCAGCAATATCTCGACCTCTATTACTTCATGCGCCTGAACCGCGAGGTCGAGGACACCATGACCCGCCTCTTCCGCCAGAACAAAATCGTTGGCGGCCTCTACTCCAGCCTCGGCCAGGAAGCCATCTCCGTCGGCAGCGCCTACGCCCTGCAGAAAAAAGACTGGATGGCGCCCATGATCCGCAACATCGGCGCGCTCCTCGTTAAGGGCGTTCCCCCGCGCGACATCTTCACCCAGCACATGGCGAAGTACACCTCGCCTACGCGCGGTAAGGACGGGACCAGTCACTTTGGCGACCTCGAAAATCTGCATATCGTTTCGCCCATCTCCATGCTCGGCGATCTGATCCCCGTGCTTACCGGCGTTGCCATGGCCGGCCGCTATCTCGGCCAGAAGATCGTGGCCATGACCTGGATTGGCGACGGCGGCAGCTCCACTGGCGTCTTTCATGAAGGCCTGAATCTCGCGGCTTCACAAAAAGCCGCGTTCGTCCTGATTCTCGAAAATAACCAGTGGGCGTATTCGACTCCAGTGCGCCGCCAGGTGCCCATCGAAAATCTGGCCGATCGCGCCAAGGCCTATGGCATCGCGAGCTACATCGTCGACGGCAACGACGCGGTAGCCATGTACTCGACTGCCAAGGAAGCTGTCGAGCGCGCCCGCGCCGGCGAAGGCCCCATCCTTATCGAAGCAAAAACCTTCCGCCGCCGCGGCCACGCCCAGCACGATCCCGCCGAATACGTCCCGGCCGAGCAGCGCGAATACTGGGAAAAACGTGATCCCATCACGCTCTACGAAAAATTTCTAAGCGCCGAAAAAATCCTCGACGCCAAAGGCAAAAAGGAAATCGAAGACAAGATCAACGCACTCCTCGAAAAAGACCGCGAGTTCGCCGAAAACTCTCCCATGCCGCCACCGGAGTTCGCCTCCGAAGGCGTCTACTGCACCGGCGACGATTGCCACAAAATCCGCCCCAAGTGGGAGCGCCCCATCGCCGAAGTAACTCCGCCCAAATCCAGCGTCGAGCCTGTCTGGCTCGTCGAAGGCTTCGGCCGCGGCAAAACCTCTTCACGGGAAAACGCCCCGATCCATTTCGGCGACACGCAACCGGCCGTCGAAGAGCCCGCTGCAAAAACAAGATCCGTTACAAAACCACCAGCTGAATCTTCCGCCCGAAAATCTGCCCCGGCGAAATCCGCCGCGCGCGGAAAGGCCCGGAGGTAGCCCATGGCCCCCATCACCTTTCTCGAAGCCATCCGCCAGGCCATGTTCGAAGAAATGGCCGCCGACCCGAGCGTCGTCCTCATCGGCGAGGACGTCGGCGTCTACGGCGGCGCGTTCAAAACCAGCGAAGGTCTGCTCGAAAAATTCGGATGGGAGCGCGTCATCGACACGCCCATCAGCGAAAGCGCCATCATCGGCGCGGCCTGCGGCATGAGCTATCTCGGGCTTCGGCCCATCGCCGAAATGCAGTTCATCGATTTCATCGCCTGCTGTTTCAACCAGCTCACCAACTTCGTCGCCAAGGGCCACTACCTCTGGAACGCGCCCGCACCCATCGTCGTCCGCGGTCCTTCCGGCGGCGGCGTCCACGGCGGCCCGTTCCACTCGCTGAGCCCCGAGATGTATTTCCTGCACACGCCGGGTTTCAAAATCGTCTATCCCTCCACGCCCTACGACGCCAAGGGCCTATTGAAATCCAGCATCCGCGACAACAATCCGGTTCTCTTCTTCGAACACAAATTCCTCTACCGCCGCATCAAAGAAGAAATTCCCGAAGGCGATTACACCGTGCCGCTTGGCAAAGCCATCGTCCGCCGCGAAGGAAAACACCTCACCATCGTCTCCTACGCCGCCATGATGCACACCTCGCTCGAAGCCGCCGAAGCGCTCGCCAAGGAAGGCATCGAAGCCGAAGTCATCGATCTCCGCACCCTTCTTCCCCTCGACGAGGAAACCATCCTTCAATCCGTTCGCAAAACCAACAAATGCCTCGTGGTCCACGAAGACACCAAGACCGGCGGCATCTCCGGCGAAATCGCCGCCATCCTCTTCGAAAAAGCCTTCCACGACCTCGACGGCCCGGTCCTCCGCGTCGCCTCTCTCGACACGCCCGTTCCCTACGCCCCAACGCTCGAGGAAGCCTTCCTCCCCAACGCCCAAAAAGTTTTCACCGCCGCCAAAGACCTAGCCAGGTTCTAACCACGTAGCGGCCACTTTTAATGCTTGCCCTGACAAAGGAAGGGTGGCCGTGCATGTAGTCCGTCATGCTTTTGTAGGGGCCGGGTTTACCCGGCCCGCTCTTCACCGGATTCAAAAAGTTAGTAACCGATTGAACCTGCCGATTGTCGTTCTCAAAGCCGCTTACCACCGCCCACGTAAAATCAAACCTGCACGGGGTTGGCACGGCAAATCCTCCTCTCCATCTTGGCACTCCGCTCTGCCGCGTTTTTCAACTTCCGCAAGAACGATGATCTTTGGATTCTCTAATGCCCGAGGCTTCCGCCCCATGCGGCCGGCTCTTGCCTGCTGCGCGATGACGCTCCTTTGGTGCGTTCCCGTCGCTCTCTTCGCCGCGCCCGGCGGCACCAAACTGAGCGGCAAAGTCACGCTCAACGGCGCGCCCGCCAAATCCAAGCCCCTCGATCTTTCGAAAGAACCCGCCTGCGCGCAGATGCACGCAGCCAATCCTCTCGTTTCCGATTCGCTTCTCCTTGGTCCCGGCAACGCCATCCGCAACGTCGTCGTGTACATCTCCGAAGGCGCGCCCTATCCCGGCCCCGCTCCCACGACCCCCGTCCTCTTTGACCAGCAGGGCTGTCAGTACACCACGCACGTCCTCGCCTTCCGCGTCGGCCAGGAAGTCAAAATCTCCAACAGCGACCCGCTCTCTCACAACATTCATCCGCTCGCCAAGGTCAACCGCGAGTGGAACAAGATTCAGCCCCCGCGCACCCCGCCCTTTGCTTACGCCTACGAAAACGAAGAGTTCATTCCCGTGAAGTGCAACCTGCATCCCTGGATGCAGGGTTACTTCGTCATATTAAGGACGCCGTACTTTGCTGTTACGGGCGACGACGGCAGTTTCGTCCTGCCGGAGCTTCCGCCCGGCCGCTACACCATCACCGCCTGGCATGAAACTCTGGGCACCCAGTCCCACGAAATCGAAATCAATTACAGCGGGGAGCCGCAGACCCTCAACTTCACCTTCACCGCCAAACCCTGAAGACCGGCTCTCCCGTTTGCGCGGCCGCCGCAACACTCTTGCGCTCCACGCCCTTTTCGCCCTTCGCCTTTCGCTGTAAACTAGAATCGTTCCTCGGAACATGCCAGGACCGCCACGCATTCCAGAAGTTTCACCCGGCAGATCAGGCGAAGGAGAGCAATCCCATGGCAGTTGATGTGGTCATGCCCCAGATGGGCGAAAGCATCTTTGAAGGCACCATCACCAAATGGCTCAAGAAGCCCGGCGACAAGGTCGAGCGCGACGAGCCGCTCTTTGAAATCTCCACCGACAAGGTCGACGCCGAAATCCCCTCCCCCTCCGCTGGCGTCTTGAAAGAGATCAAGATTGCCGAAGGCCAGACTGTTCCCATCCAGACGATTGTCGCCGTGATTGACGGCGCGGGTGCTGCCGCCGCCTCTGCGCCGGCGCCAGCGGCGCCACCGGCCAAAGCTGCACCTGTTCCTGCGTCAACTCCGGCTCCCGCCGCTGCCAAGCCGGCTGCGCCTGCACCGGCTGCAACTGTCTCCGCTCCCGCTTCTGCCGCCGCCGCTTCTGGCTCCACCGAACGCATTCACTCCTCGCCCCTCGTTCGCCGTCTCGCCAAGGAACACAACGTGGATCTTTCCGCCATCGAAGGCACCGGCGCGGGCGGCCGCATCACCAAGGAAGACATCGAAGGCGTCATCGCGGGACAATCCGCGCCGGCCGCTGCACAAGCGCCTGCACCAGCCGCTGCTGCGCGCCCGTCGGCACCACCTCCCGCGCCTGCTCCCCTCGCCGCACCCGGCGCGCCCGCCGTGCACGGCAGCCAGTACGTTGCGGCCCTCCAGGTCGGCGTCCCTCGCGAGCGCATTTACTTCGGCAATTACGAAGTGCAGCCGCTCAGCAACATGCGCCAGAAAATCGCCGAGCACATGGTGGCCTCCAAGCACGTTTCCGCGCACGTCTACTCGGTCGACGAAATCGACATGACCAAGGTCGCCGCCATTCGCGCCAAAGCCAAGGAAGAGTTCGAAAAGCGCTACGAGACCAAGCTCACCTTCATGCCCTTTTTTGTGAAGGCCGCCGTCGCCGGCCTGCGCGCGTATCCCACGCTGAACGCCTCGCTTGACGGCACCAGCATGGTTCTGCACAAGGAGATCAATGTCGGCATCGCCGTGGCCCTGGACTGGGGACTGCTCGTGCCGGTCATCCGGAACGCCGACGAAAAAAATCTTCTCGGCATCCAGCGCAACCTCAACGATCTCGCCGAGCGCGCGCGTTCGAAAAAGCTCAAGCCCGAGGAAGTCCAGGAAGGCACCTTCTCCATCACTAACCCCGGCGTCTTCGGCGGCCTCTTCGGCCTGCCCGTCATCAGCCAGCCCAACGTCGGCATTCTGGGACTCGGCGCGATCGAAAAGCGCCCGGTGGTAATCAACGACTCCATCGCTATCCGCTCGATGTGCTACGTCACGCTCAGTTACGACCACCGGGTCGTCGACGGCGCCGTCGCCCACCAGTTTTTACACAAAGTAAAAGAGACCCTGGAAAACTGGTCCGAGCCCCTCGTCTAGGGAAGTGACTGGTGGTTGGTGACTAGTGACTGGTTTCAAGCGACCAGTGCCCGGCGGCCAGCGTTCAGCGAAGCAGAACAGCGGTTGAGTTGCTTGCCTGCCATTTACGCAGGTTTTCACCAGTCACCAATCCCGTTTCCCTGGTCGCTGGTTGCCGGACACTGATCACCTCCTCACTGAATCATCGGCCGCATCTTCGCGGTCCACACAGCCAGTCCTTCGAGCGGCACGGCCTCCACGCCCGCGTCGCGCAGGGTCTCGCGTACGAACTGGTGCCGCTCATTCTCCGCGATCAGATGGACGTCGGTCACGGCCGTGAATTCGCTTACCGCCACTTTGTTGCGGATCCGCTCCACCGTGTACGCCAGCGACTTCACGTCCCCCGGCGCGCGCGAAACGCTCAGCGTCTGCACGAATCCCCGCGTGCCGTTCCGCCGGTACCCGTAGTCGATGCGCATCGGGTCGCCCGAAAACGTAAACTCTTCCGCGTGGACGCCCTTCTGCAACCGCTCCCACAAGCGGGCCTGTTTAAACACCTGCGCGCAATACGAACGAATCGCCCCGCGGCTCCCCGGCGCGCCCACTCGCGCCTCGCCGCGTTGCAGGGCCACGTGGTCCGAGTACAAGCGCTCGGTTTCCGCGTCCAGGTCGTTTGCATGCACGCCCCTCTGGGGCGCCATTTGCAGCGCGTTCGAAAGCGTCTCGTCCCACTTTCCCAGCAGTTTTAGCCAGTCCGCGCTGGCACGCCCGTTACTACCCTGTCTCTCCGTCGCCCCGTTTCCGTTGAACAGCTGCGTGGCAGTCGCAAACCGGTTTTCCAGGTCGTCGCGCAACGCCCGCAGCAACTCCTCGTCCGCCCGCGGGTGCAACCGCCGCACGCGCGCGTACTCTTCCGGTTCCTCGATCAATCGCATTCGCCGCTCGCCCGATTGCGGGTCGAACACCAGCACGCCGATATTCACCCACTCGTCGCGCACCAGGTTCGGGGTGTAGCGGAGCACGCGGTACGCAAGCGTGCGGTCCGCAGTACCTGTCACTCGTGCATCTGTACTCATCGTGATTCTCCTGAACCGGCTATCTCCAGCTCATAAACGGCTGTCGGTTCGAACTCTTCGCCGACAAAATAAGTTCCTCGACCCGCCGCTTCCTCCTGTGCAGCTGCTCCAGCAGCCGCAGCACCGCATCGTAGTCGTCCTCATACCACGCGGGCGGAATCTCTTCCGTCAGCTCCGCCAGCACCTTTTCCGTGACTCGTTTTTCCAGCCGCTCCAGCCACGGCCCGAACGAATCCATTCCCGTTACGCCCTCGTACACCCGGCTGCGCGCGTACAATCCGCGCAACGGCGCATCCGGAAAATTCCACTCCCCCGCGTTGAAGCAGAATCCCTGGTCGATCATCACCGTCCGGTACGTCCGCGCCCGCCCGGCTTCTTCACGCGGCGCTTCCCCCTGGAAAAACGTTCTACGTACAACCTCACCCGGTGTCGCGTCCGTAGGGGCCGCCCGCGGTGTCCCTTCGCCCCTGGTCACCACTCTCGCCCGCGCCACGTCGTCAAAAAAAACCGTCTGCCTGCCGTTGGTGTTGCAGACCCACTTGTCAAAAACCAGCATCCCCGCGAAGTCGTGCAGGTTTTCCACATCCCTCAATTTTTCATCCGGCAGAAAATCGTGCAGGGTCATGCGCCGCGGATCCCCCGGATAACGCGAGCCGAACTGCAGCCCCGCCGCGCACGGCGTCCGCGACCTCGGCAGCTCGATGCACAACTCTGGCGTTAAGTGGATCAGCTCCGCCCCCACCTCCACCACTTCCACCGCCGCCGTCGGCAGCCCCAGCCGCGACGCCAACCTTGTACCCAGCAGCTCGTTCACCAGAATCCTTCGATGCTGCGGGTTATTTTGAAACTTCACCACATAATAGTTTTCGTCCGAGCACCGCATCAGGTGCGCCTGGGCGCCGCCGCGCATCCGCCGGATCTGCTCCAAAGCCTTGATCATGTGCGGTTATCGTAGCGATACTTGATTCTCCAGGCAAGTTCTTCGCCGCATCCCGCGCCCCTCTTCCCCTTCCGGCACGCCCTCTCCGCCGTTTTGGTCCTCCCGGACGGCGTTTGCGGCCACCTTCTTTTCCATTACGACAGACGTACCAACAAAAAAAAAGCCCCCCGGGTTTCCCGGGGAGCCTCTGGTGAAATTTTCGAAATCGCGCGGGGTCTTTAGCGGCGCCGCTTCTTGGCCTTCTTCGCCGGCTTCTTTTTCGGCTTGGCCTTCGCCTTCTTGACCGGTTTCTTCTTGGCCTTTTTGGCGGGCTTCTTTTTCGCGGCCTTTTTCGGCTTCTTCGCGGCGGGCTTCGGCGCTGGCTTGGCCGCCGGTTTCGGCGCGGGCTCGTCGCCCTCGTCGCCGGGTTCTTCCTCCACGATCAGCAGCTCTTCCTCTTCTTCGACAATGGCTCCCGGCTCTCCGCCGAGTTCCTCATCATCTTCCAACCGGGACAGCTCTTCGTCGTCCTCAAACTGATCTTTCTCGAATTCCATGCTCTCCTCCCCATGGGGAACCTTCTTACCCGTTGTTCTTGGCACGCTGCACCAGTCGGAGATGGCCTGCACTCCGTCCTTGCGATTTGTTATCCCACTCCAACGTCCTTGTCAAGCTTTCCTGATACCGTCGCGCCTTTTCCACGCAAAATTCCTGTTCCCAGGCACTCCGGCCCTTCTTCCGTCTTCCGCCAGGCACCAGTCACCAGTCACTGTTTTCACGGTTTCGTCTGGCTTCCACCCGTGCTCGCGGCCTTGTTTCCCCCGGGGCTCGCTGGCTTCTTCCGCCGCGTCTTCGCCGAACTCTTCACCGCATGCGCCTCCGGTGCGCCCCCCACCGTGTAAATTCGCAATACCATCCCCCGGCTCACCTTTCCGCCCTTCAGCCCGTTCCATTTCCGGATGTCCGCGTCGGTCACGCTGAACTGGTCCGCAATCCCCCCGATCGTATCCCCCCGCCGCACCCGGTATCGCACAAGCCGGCTCTTGGTCTCCTCCACCGGTCGAGCGGCCGGAATGATCAGCTTCTCGCCCGCTTCCAATCCCGTCCCCGCCTCCAGATCGTTGGCCGCCGCAATCGCCCCGGGCGTCACCCGGTACTTCTTCGCAATCGAGGTCAGCGTCTCCCCGCTCTCCACCCGGTGCCGCCGCCAGCTCACCCACTTGTCCGCCGGGATATCGGCGATCTCCGCCGAAAATGTTTCCGAAGTCCCTTTGGGCAGGTGCAGCACAAACCCCGGATCATCCGGCGTCGCCATCCGCAGCAGGGAAGGATTCAGCGTCCGCAGCGTGGCCACGTCCACGTCAATCGTCTCCGCCACCAGCCGCAGGTCGATCGCCCGCCCCGGCTTCACCACGTCCGTCTCCACCGACTGCTCCGGGTCCACGGAAATCCCGTAATGCGCCGCATCTTTGGCGATCAGCGTCAGCGCCAGGATGATCGGCACGTAGTTCTTGGTCTCCCGCGGCAGCACATTCCGTTTATACAGCTCCCAGAAATCCGCGTATCCCGTCCGCTCCACGCCCTTCTGCACGTTCCCCGGCCCGCAGTTGTACGCCGCAATCGCCAGGTACCAGTCTCCGAACAGCCCGTAGAGATCCCGCAGGTGCTGCGCCGCCGCACGCGTGGCTTTCTCCGGATCCATCCGCTCGTCCACCCACCACGTGCGCTTCAATCCGTATTCGTTCCCGCGCCACTGCACGAACTGCCAGATTCCGCGAGCCCCCGCGCGCGAAAGCGCCAGCGGCTGAAACGCGCTCTCCGCCTGCGCCAGATAAATTAAGTCCTGCGGCACGCCCTCTTCCCGCAGCACCCGCGCGATCATGTCGTCGTACTTCCCCTTGCGCCGCAGCCCGGTCTCCACGATCGCCCGCCCGCGCGGCGTCTGGAAAAAATTCAGGTACGATGCCACCACGTCGTTCACGGTCAGGGGCAGGTCGTGCGAAACGCTCTTGGCGGCCTCTTCCGCTCGTTCTCTTAGTTTCGGGTCCACCGGAAAGGTCATTTCCGCCACTTCGTCGATCGGCGCCGGCACCGCAGGAGCCTCGCTGAATCCGTCCCCCGCGCGGAACGCCTGCAGTTCGTACGCGTAAATCGTGTCCGTCACCTGGTGAAACAGTTCGCTCAGCTTTGGATCGCTGTTCGGGTCGTACCCGCTCTCCAGCATCCAGTCCACCGCGTCGTCAAAGTCGCGCCGCGCCGACGCCAGGTGCCCGGCTTTGTACTCGGCCTCTCCCGCCGCAAACGTTTCTTTCACTCTTTCAATCAGGTAGGGAATCCCACCTGGTATTCGCGGCGCCAGCGAAATCAGCGGCTGCGTCTTCAGGTTCCGCACCGGCAGGTTGCCGAGCGTGTTCGGGCCCGCCTGTGTCCCTCTCGCCTGCGATCCCTGTGCCGACTGTGGCTCCAGCGCCGGGGCATGCGCCTGTACCGGCCGCTTTGCCGCATCCTCGCAGCCCGCGAAGCTAATCGCTACCAGCAGCACCGTTCCCGCGTTCACCATTTTCCCCCGGTGTGATCCCCAGCCCATCCCCCAATGGTAAGGACCCCCTCCGCCACGGGTCAACGTCTTCGCTCTCCGGAGCGACCCATCCCGCACCTCCCCGCACGCCCGAATGTCCCCATCCACACAGCGAGACCACAAAAGAGTAAGATACGGTCCAACCCCGAACGCGGAGACTCCGGACGGACTAGACTCGCGGTTGACGGCGGGAAAGGCAACTCATGCGCGCTTGTTTGCTCCTGGCTTCCTTGCTCTCGATTTTTCCCATTCTCGCGGCGCCGCAAACTGCGCCGGTCACCGTGAAAGTGCGCGTCCTGATTATCGACAAGGATTTGAATCAGAAGCCCGTCCCTTTTTACATCGTCCAATTTCACAATGAAGGAAGCGCCGATCCCTCCACCGCCGTGAAGACTGATCTGGAGGGCAAGGCCGAAAGACAACTTCCCCCCGGGCGCTATTCCATCACCACCACAAAGCCCGTGGAACTGGGCGGCAAGCGCTATTCCTGGAATCTCCAGATCCAGATCACCGGCGGGGAACAGCGTGTCGATCTGACCAACGACAACGCCAGGATCGAGGATCTCCCTCCCGCCGCCGCTCCCCCCGCCGATACGAAATTATCCTCCGGCGCCGCCGGCGGTGAACTCACGGCCCTCTTCGACAAACTGAAAAATTCCGTCGTCGCCGTTCATTCCGAATCCGGCAAAGGCTCCGGCTTCCTGGTGGACTCCACCGGCCTCGTCGTCACCAACAATCACGTCGTGAACGCCTCCAGCTACCTGGCCGTGCAGTTCGACGACAAGCGCAAGGTCCCCGCGCGCCTGGTCGCCGCCAACCCCGACAAGGACGTCGCGATCATCCGCTACGATCCTTCCGCTTTTCCCGAAGGCGTCGTCGCGCCACTCCTTTCGGGCGAAGCCGCTTCGCATCTCGCCGTCGGCCAGCGCGTTTTCACCATCGGCAATCCCCTGGGCCGCGACAAAGCCCTCACCACCGGCGTCGTCAGCAAAATCGAAAAAGACTCCATCAACAGCGACATCAACATCAACCCGGGAAATTCCGGCGGCCCTTTGTTTACCCTCGACGGCCAGGTCGCCGGCATCACCACCAGCCTGCTTCGTAATCTGGCTTCGATCGTGCCCGTCGAAGTCGTCCGGCCCCTCGTCGACACCGCGAAAAAAGAAATCGGGAAGGAAGCTCCTCCAACGCCGATCCTGCTTCCCGTTGAGCCCACGGACTATTTTCCCGCGGACGCCCTTCGGGAAGTCCTGAAACAGGAACGCCTCGATACCAAACCCTATTTTCTCGACGCCGGCCAGTTTCAAGTCGGCTTCTTCACGCCGCCGCTCAATTTCTATCTGCGCCACGAGCAGGAGATGGCCGCCGCCCGCAAAGCCGCAAAGCGTTCCAGCGGCGACGCGTCAAACGCCAAGCCGCCCAACAGCGTGCTCGAGGACGCCGTGGACTATCGACCCGTCCTTCTGGTCCGTGTCCGCCCGAAGTTCGGCGTCTTTCTGAAAGTTCGCTTCAAAAACGGTTTCGTGCGCATGCGGCTGCTCTGCGGCGGCAAGGAGATGACCCCGATTCTTCCCGGGCGCGCGGAGTTCGACTTGTACGACCAGCGCGAACGCAAGGTGGACACCACGTTTCAAGGCGTCTACGAATATCCAGCCGACGCTCTAACCCCCGCTTGCGGCAACGTGGTCCTGGAGATTTTTTCGGAGAAAGATCCCAACACGCCCGAAAGCAAATCCGTCGACGCCGCCACCGTGCAGCGCGTCTGGAACGATTTCGACCCCTTCCGCCATGCTCACCCGGCAGTGCCGCCTCCATCTCCCGCTGCCAAACCGTAAAGCAGAAAACAACGGGGCGTCTTCCGCGGAGTTCCTCACTCTGTTAGCAAGTGTTGCGATAGGTGTATGATTTGGACTGTTTCTGCCCAACAAAGATTCCGGCATGGTGAAAGTCGGACGCCGCAATCGAAATCCTCAGGGAGATCTCAAAATGAAAAGAATCCTTCTCACACTCGCCTTTGCATTCGCTTTCGCCGGTTCCGCTTTCGCGCAGATGGTGGCTCCGTCCGCCTCCGCTGCTCCGGCGGCCGCTCCGCAGGCCGTGGCGCCCGTGAAAAATCCGGTGTTGACCGCGCTGCGCACCTTGCTTCCCGGCCGCCAGAAAAACACGCTCGCCGCCATCGAGGCCATGCCTGCCGACAAGTTCGCCTACAAGCCCACCCCGGATCAGATGAGCTTCGCCCACCTGGTCATGCACATCGCCGAATCGAATAACGGCTTGTGCGCCAAAATCGCCGATGTCCCCGCTCCCAAAGTCGACGAACTCAAGGAAACCGACTCCAAAGACAAGCTCCTCGCCGCGGCCCGCGCCTCTTTCGACTTCTGCACCTCGGCTCTCGCCAACGTCGACGACTCCAAGCTCGGCGATAACGTGGACTTTGGCCGCATCCAGGGCCCGCGTGCCCTCGGCGTCTTCTTCCTCTCCGGCGGACTGGCCGACCACTACGGCGCCGCCGCCATGTATCTCCGCCTGAACGGAATCCTGCCTCCCAGCGCCCAGCCAAAGAAATAGTGGAGCCAATTTCGCCGCGGGATGGGCGCCGTTCTCTTCTCTGGACTTCCGCGCCCTCTTGCGGCAGACTCGCTCCACCTGAATCTCTCACCCGCTGGGCCGCTCCGCCCCCTTAGCCTGGCGCACAATCTAAAGGAGGTCCTCATGCTTCGTCTCCGCATTCTCTCTGCTCTCGTGGCCTGCTCTTTCGCCGCCGCCTTCGCCGTGCCCCAGGAAATGCACCCGGCTGCGCGCACCACGCCCGCGTTCGACCAGATCAAATCGCTAGTCGGCCATTGGGAAGGCTCCACGCCGGACGGGAAAAAGGGGCAAGCCACCTACGAACTCATTTCCAACGGCAGCGTCGTTATGGAGCGCCTTAGCGCAGCCGGCGAACCGGAAATGATCACCATGTACTCGCTGGAAGGCGACCGCATCCTCGTCACCCACTATTGTTCGGCCGGTAATCAGCCCACCATGCAGACCGCGCCTTCTCCCGCCGCCAACGGCAAGCTCGACTTCACCTTCCTCCGCCTCGCCGGCGCCAAATCTCCCGACGAAGGTCACATGGCCTCGCTCAGCGTCTCCATACCCGACAAGAACCATCTCAACCAGGTCTGGACCTTCGACGACCACGGCAAAACCATGACCGAAAATCTAAACTTCACCCGCAAATCCTGACCGCGCGTGTTTTGTAACGGCCGCTTTCCGCTTGGCCTGACAAAGGAAGGGAGGTGGGCGCCTTTGCGCAACCGATTCCCGGCCCAAACGCGGCCACCACAAGCGGCAGCTTCCGGCTTTTTTCCTGTAAATTTATTGTTACCAATCCCCTATACTCTCTATCGAATAGCCTGGGAGGCCTCGAACATGTCCAAGTCACGGTTCATTTCCGCCATCGGCGCCGTGCTGTTGGTTTCCTGTTTCTCCGTGCTCCGGCTTCACTCCGCGCCGCGTTCTCACGCCGCCATCGGCATGTCCGAAACCAAGCGCAACTTCTCGTTCACTTATCAGGTACACGTCCCCGCCGACGCTGCCGCAAAATCCAGCCGTCTCTGGATTCCCCTCCCGCAAAACGACGCCTTTCAATCCGTCTCTAACCTCAAAATCGAAAGCGCCGTCGCGCACTCCGAAGGCCGCGATCCCGAATACCAGAATCCCTTCGCCGTTTTCACTCCCACGGCCGCCCAGGCCGCCTCTGGTTACGACGTCACGCTCCTCTTCAACGCCACCCGCCGCGAGCACGCCGTCAACATCCATTCACCCGCCATGCAAAACGCTTCCGCCGCGCTTCCCGCCAACGATCCAATGATGAAGCGTTATCTCGAGCCAGATAAACTCGTGCCCCTCAACGACACCATCGCGGAACTTTCCCGCCAGCAGACCGCCGGAGACACCACGCCGCTGCAGAAAGCACGCCACATTTACGATTACGTTGTCGCCACCATGCGCTACGACAAAACCGGCGAAGGCTGGGGCCGCGGCGACGCCATCTGGGCCTGCACCGCCAAGCGCGGCAACTGCACCGACTTTCACTCTTTGTTTATTGGCATGATGCGCTCGGCGGGAATTCCCGCGCGTTTTGAAATTGGATTCCCGCTCCCCGAAGGAAAAACCGAAGGCGACATTCCCGGCTATCACTGCTGGGCCGAATTTTATGTCACAGGCATCGGCTGGATTCCCGTCGACGCCAGCGAAGCCTGGAAAAATCCCGCCAAGCGCGACTACTTCTTCGGCGCCCACGACGACAATCGCGTCTTCTTCACCTACGGCCGCGACCTGGTCCTCTCTCCCGATCAAAAAGGTCCCGCGCTCAACTATTTCATCTACCCCTACGCCGAATCCGACGGCCAACCCGTCAAAGGCCTAACCACCCACTTCGCCTTCCGCGACCTCGCCCCCACCGACGTCGCCAAACAATAGATCTTGAGGGTGCCCCATCCTTTGCGAATTTTGCAAAGGGTGGGCTCTTACGATCGAACGCCACAAAATTTCCGTGTCCCTCTTCTCCGTGCTCTCTGCGTTCTTAACTCTGTGTTCTCTGTGTGAACTCTTCTCTTACACGCCCCCGTTCGCCAACTTCCTCGCCGCCAATCCCAGCATCAATCTCGATATCCCCGTCATCAGCAAATTCACTCCCACCAGCGTCCCGATCGCCCACACCGCGCTCGACGGCCAGTGAAACCAGATCAATCCTCCCAGCAGCAGCGTCACGATTCCATTAATCAACAACCAGGAAGCCCCGTGCGCGCTCTTCAACCGGAAGTACGCCACCACCTCCAGCACCCCCTCCGCAACGATCACTCCAGAGAGCAGCAGCGTCAGCGTGCTCACTCCCATAATCGTGTGCGTCAGGAAATACAACCCGCCGATCAGGTACACGATCCCCACCAGCAATTGCAGGATCACATGCTTCGCGCCGCCGCCCTTGAAAGCCGCAAAAAAGTGCGCCACCGCTCCAAACACCAGCAGCCATCCCACCAGCAGCGTCACGCCAAGCCCGGCCGCAAAAGGCTCCGCAATCGCAAAAATCCCCAGCAAAATAAACAGCACCGCAACCGCGATGAACCAGTTCGTCGCCTTCTTCACCAGCGCTCCCGGACTGTGCAATCCCTGCGTCGCATTCGATGTTGCCATCGCACACCTCTCTCTGGCTTTGTCTTTCTACAGGTCCCTGTTCCCGGCACCCGGCCTCGTCAAATCTCTCAGTTGCGGATTCGCGCTGATTCTACCTCTTCGCCAACTCGCCTTCCAAATCTGCTTTCCTCCTGACCATTCCAACATTCGCTCTGCCCTGCGCTAGAATCTTTTGATGCTTCAGTCGCTGCCATGCGCCCAGGATTTCCCCGTAATCGAAACTCCTCGCCTTCGTCTCCGCAGTCACCGCCTCGAAGATTTTCCCGCCTGCCGCGCCATGTGGGCCGACCCCGCCGTAACCCAATTCGTCGGTGGCCGCCCGCTCACCGAAGAAGAAGCCTGGGTCAAATTCCTCCGCAACGCCGGCCATTGGCCGCTCCTCGGTTTCGGCTTCTGGATCCTCGAGGAAAAAGCCACCGCCGCCTTCGCCGGGGAAATCGGCCTCGCCTATTTCCATCGTGATCTCTCGCCGCCCGTGGAAAATCTTCGCGAAGCCGGCTGGATACTTTCTCCCACGATGCACGGCAAAGGCTACGCCACGGAAGCCGTCGCCGCCGTCCTCGCCTGGGGCGATGCCCGCTTCTCCGATCCCCGCACCATCTGCCTCATTCATCCCGATAACGCCGCCTCCATCCGCGTAGCCCAAAAATGCGGCTTCCGCGAATGGCAACGCGCCACCTACCACGGCGAACCCACCATCGTTTTCGAGCGAAACTCTGAACCAGCTATGAGCCATTAGCCGAAAGCCTTTAGCCAACATAGGCGGAAGTGGCCCGCCTTCGCTGAAGCTGCGGCGGGTTGGCGAGTTGCTTGCCAAAAAGTGCGAAATATATGGGGAAAAAACAGGAATGTCGGCGCGCCGACATTTTCTGGAGGGATATCCCCCTGTTTTTGCGTAAGCAGGGGAAAGAAAGGAGTTACGAAAGGAAATTCCGTATGCAGGGGAAACAAAGGAGATAGCCCGCCTTCGCTGAAGCTTCGGCGGGCAGGCTCTTCGGATCCACTCATGGCAAACCAGTAACTCCCCCTCCCCCCTGTTTTTCGTAAGTGGCCGAAATAATGGAGTTGAAGTCTTTTGGTTTGTATCAGTTTTGAAGTGATGGAAACACGGGAGTTAGATGTGAGGGTTTTGAGGGCGGGAAGATGCGCCCTTCGGACCCACTCAGGGCAAGCGGTGGGTAAACAGGCCACTCCCCGCGCGAACATGGCCCATTTTCTCGCGTTAGTAACATTCAGACAATAGTATTTTGTAGTACTGGAACGATTTTGCGGCGAAAAGGTAACGGGAGTGGTCAATCTCCCGCTGCGCTTTGATACAGATACTTCTGAAATCCCGAGAACACATTCCCGATCTCTTCCGGCCTGCCCAGATCCGCGACCGCATCCGCAATCGAATCGTGATACTTCAACCGGAGTAGAGGCGTCAGCTTCTCCCGGTCCAGTTCGTGTACGCCTTCCCTCACATAGTGCGCCAGCACAAAATCCAGAAACGTCTGCTGCTTGTCGCTGAACTGCGACCGAATCCGCACCCTCGCCCGCCCCGCCCGCTCCTCGCGCGTCAACGTGGGCAGGGCGTATGCCACATACGCCAGCACATCAAACAAATCGCTCTTCTCCGCATTGATAATCCGCTGCATCTCGCCCATCTGTTCCGCGCCAAACCCCTTCTCCGCCAACCCGCCGAGCAGCTTTGCCCGCGTATCCGGTTCGCTCCACAGCCCCCGCAGCTCCGCTTCATTCTTGAAAAAGTCGGGCAGCCTGCCAAACAGCATCTCCATAAACTGCTGCGCCGACATTGGCGTCCCATCCGGATGCCAGAAACTGGTCACCATCATGTGCTGAATCGTCCGCGCCTTCCCGTCCGCCAGCTTGATCTTCGTCTTCTGCCGTGGAGGAAGAGGTTCCGGCAACTCTCTTGGCTCACGTGGTGGCCCCGGCGGCCTCGCCTCGCCCTTTGGCTCTGGCTCAACAGGCTCGCCATCCCACTCCGAATCGCTGAAATGATGGTGCGCCTTCACAAAGTCATAAATCGTGAAGTAGTCCTTCCCGTCATACAGCCGCGTGCCCCGCCCGATAATCTGCTTGAACTCAATCATCGAATTGATCGGCCGCATCAGCACGATATTCCGGATATTCCGCGCGTCCACGCCTGTGGATAGCTTCTGCGACGTCGTCAAAATCGTTGGAATCGTCTTCTCGTTGTCCTGAAAATCCCGCAGGTGCTGCTCCCCCAGCAAGCCGTCATTCGCCGTCACCCGCTGGCAGTAATTCGGATCCTTGCTCGTCTTCATCTGGTTGATCAGGTCGCGTACCGCCAGCGCGTGGTCCTGTGTCGCGCAAAACACCAGCGTCTTCTCATTCTGGTTGATCTGCTCCATGAAGATTTCCACGCGGTGCGCTTCCCGCTCTTTAATCTCGATAATCTTATTGAAGTCCGTTTCCGTGTACAGCTTTCCCGCCTCCACTTCGCCTTCAATCAACCTGTCGTCCGGCGTGTACACATACTCGTCCAGCGTGGTGGAAATCTGCTTCACCTTGAACGGCGTCAGGAAGCCGTCGTTAATCCCGTCTTTCAGCGAGTAGACATACACCGGCTCGCCAAAGTAGGCGTAGGTGTCAACGTTGTCCTTGCGTTTCGGTGTTGCTGTCAGCCCGAGCTGCACCGCTGGGGAAAAGTAGGTCAGAATGTCCCGCCAGGTGCTCTCGTCGTTCGCTCCGCCGCGATGGCACTCATCGATCACGATGAAATCGAAAAAGTCCGGTGGATACTCCCCGAAATACGGCGAAGGCTTTCCATCTTTGGGCGGGCCGCTCATGAACGTCTGGAAAATCGTAAAAAACAGGCTGCCGTTCTTCGGCACACGGCCCTTTTTGCGGATGTCTCCCGGCTCGATCCGCACCAACGCATCTTCCGGGAAAGCGGAAAACGCGTTGTAAGCCTGATCCGCCAGAATGTTCCGGTCTGCAAGAAACAGAATGCGCGGGCGGCGGCTAGGCTCCCGGCTCAAATTCCAGCGGCTGTGAAACAATTTCCACGCGATCTGAAACGCGATGAATGTTTTTCCTGTGCCTGTCGCCAGCGTCAGCAGGATGCGCGTCTTATCCGCTGCAATCGCTTCCATCACTCGCTGAATCGCCAAATCCTGGTAGTAGCGGCTCTGCATTGAGCCGCCTCTATCCTCAAACGGCACATCCGCGAAGCGGTCGCGCCACGCATTTGCTTCCGCGAACGTCATGTTCCATAACTCTTCTGGCGTCGGGAAGCGATCCTTTACGCCTTCCTTGCCCTCCCGCATGTCAATGCCGTAAAGCTCGCGTCCATTGGTGGAATACGTGTAGCGGATCACCAGCTTGTCCGCGTAGTTTTTCGCCTGTGCCACGCCTTCCGTCAATGATTCGTCCCACGCCTTCGCCTCAATTACCGCCAGCGGTTGATTGCGGTAGAACAGAACATAGTCGGCAGCTAGGGGCTTACCGCGCTTCCCATGGCCCTCCAGCGGGCCCGGTGTAATCGGAAACTCGCAACGGATGCGGCTACCTTCGACCACACCCCAACCCACCGCCTTCAGCGCGGGGTCAATGTGCTCGGCTCTGGTTTCTGCCTCGTTCATCACTCTCCTAGAGCGCGCCCGAGAACGCTTGATGTAGTAGCGACTTTTTCAACTCTTCCAAAGCCGTGAGCTTGTGCTGATAGATCCCTTCGAGCCGCTGGGTCTGTTCCCGAAGCGATTCAAACTTGTCTGCCATTCGTTCCTGGTCGGCCAGAGGCGGAGCGAACACAGGAAAGCCGGGAAACTCCTTTATTGAAATACGATCCACTGTCGCTCCGCGAACAGTTTTGCTATCGAGAAAACGACGGAACGGCGGCGAAACATACTGATATACGAAAAATCGAGGATTCATCCTCTTTCTGTCCAAGCGAACAAGTCCCATGCGTCTACCCAGGCAGCACTCCAGCCCTTTCGGAATGATGGCTGCCTGACCCAGACGAGTTTCATAGGAAAACACCACATCATTTGGTTGCGGCATCACCCGGCGAGTCCACTTCTTGAAATCGTGCTGCGTGACATGCCGGGTCTCCTCAAGATTGACCAATCCATCTTGTAGAGCGCTTATGCCCAGGAATACCGGCCCAGCATCGACCGTCTTGGGCGTTGCATGAGGACCGTCAAACACTTCGGCAACCTCTGCGATCGGAACAGCAGAGCCCTGAGTACCATTGCTGAAGGCAGCTTCCAAGTGGCTTTCAAACAGAGCACGCGCGTTTTGCAGGTTCTTTTCCGCGTTCGCTTTGGCTTTCGCAATCCCCTCAAACGCTTCGTCCAGTATCCCCACAATCCGCTTCTGATCAGAGAGAGGAGCGAGCGGGATTGAAATCTGCCGAAGGTTTCCCTGATTAAGCTTTGGAACCGTCAACCCGGAAACGTACTCTGATAGATCCGAGTGATTCAGAAAATAGATCAACCAGTTGTCGAGAATTTGATCACGGTGCGGTCGGAGAACGTGTGCGTGATTGTTCACCCAGATTTTGCCCTGCGCAGCGAATGCCGTATTTTCACCGGAACCCCATTTGGCTCCATCCTCTCCAACGAGAACTAATTTCTCATCAAAGAGAAAACCTTCGACGAAGCCCAAGATTCCGGTTGCACCATAGTACGGATACTCTCCTGCCACCCGGTCTCTCTTTGTAATTGGCTTGCGCCTGTGATCGAGCACATCACATAGTTCGCCCAGATTCTCCGACCGCCACCCGTCCGTCATATCAGCTCTTTGATAGATTCCAGCACGCCCGCGCTTTCAGCGTCCAACCTGGCAATCTCCTCAATGATGTCCCGTGGGCTGCGGTGAGTCACGACCTCACCGCGGGTCGGGTTCTTTACGCTGAGATCAAACGTCTCTGGATCGATGTCCTTCGCGTCCACGCTCCACGATTTCGATGAGTCCGCGAACTCTCCCTGCAGATTTACGAAGTCGGCCAAATCCTCATCATTCAAAGCATTCGTTTTGCCGAGGTTGCGACCCGGATCGAGCTGGTAATACCAAATCTTGCGGGTCTTCGTGCCCTTCTCAAAAAAGAGCACCACGGTCTTGACGCCCGCACCCTGAAACGTCCCGCCGGGGCAATCGAGCACTGTGTGCAGGTTGCAGCTTTCCAGCAACAGTTTCCGCAGACTCACCGAGGCGTTATCCGTATTCGAGAGAAACGTGTTCTTGATGACGACGCCGCCGCGGCCGCCCGCTTTGAGTATCTTGATGAAGTGCTGCAGGAAGAGGAACGCCGTCTCGCCCGTTCGAATCGGGAAATTCTGCTGCACCTCCTTTCGTTCTTGTCCGCCGAACGGCGGATTCGCCATCACGATTTCGTAGCGGTCCCTCTCCTGAATGTCCGCCAGGTTTTCCGTCAGCGTGTTCGTGTGGATGATGTTCGGAGCTTCAATCCCGTGCAGGATCATGTTCATGATCGCAATCACGTACGCCAGACTCTTTTTTTCCTTTCCGTAAAACGTACGCTTTTGCAGCTTCTCGTGATCCTTGGTCGTCAGGTCCTTCTTCGCCTTCATGTATTCGAACGATTCGCACAAAAATCCCGCGGACCCGCATGCTCCGTCGTAAATCCGTTCTCCGATCTGCGGCTTCGCCACCTGCACCATCGCCCGGATCAGCGGACGCGGCGTGTAATACTCTCCGCCATTCCGTCCTGCGTTCCCCATGTTCCTGATCTTGGCTTCGTAAAGATGCGAAAGCTCGTGCTTCTCCGTCTGCGAACGGAACTTCAACTCATCAATGCTGTCAATGATCTCCCTCAGGTTGTAACCGCTCTGGATCTTGTTCTTGATCTCCCCGAAAATCTCCCCGACCTTGTATTCAATCGTGTTCGGGCCGCTGGCCCGCTGCTTGAATCCGTGCAGATACGGGAACAGCTTCCCGCTCACAAAATCGCGCAGGTCGTCCCCCGTCTTCGCTTTGTTGTGGTCCACCTGGCCGTCTTTGCCCTTGGGCGCGGCCCACTCTTCCCAGCGGTAGGGTTTATCGAGGATGAAGTCGTACTTCTTCTTATCGAGCGCCGCTTCCGTGGCCCGGTCCTGCTCCAGCGCGTCCAGGTATTTCAGGAACAGCAGCCACGAAGTCTGCTCCGTGTAGTCCAGCTCCGTGGTGCAGCCGGCTTCTTTGCGCAAAATATCGTCAATATTCCGAAAGGTTTGTTCAAACATGTTGGGAATCTTATCGGCAAACAGTGTAACCGACATTTTGAGCGTAGGTATGGGACACGTGTCGCGCCTCCGGTGCTTCGCAACCTTATACACCATCTACCCAGCGCTTATGCACTGGGCTAACTTATGCCGCGCTTCCGGCGCTGGGGAGGTTCAGGGATAGACTTTCATTCACCTGCCATTCACAAAGCTGTTACCGGGGCTTCACCCATCTTTGTCTCGCTCTTGTCACAATGGAGGCCGGTCCGGGGTCCCACACAAACACCATGTCTATCGCTATCTCACCGCGTACGGTACACTTCTACCAATGCGCACTGCCCAGCGAGATCCCTTCATGAAACGTGTACTGATCATTGAAGACGATCGCGATATCGTTGAGCTTGTGCGCTATAACCTTGCCAACGAAGGCTTTCAGGTCAACGCCGCCTTCGACGGCTCCAGCGGCCTCTCCACCCTGAAAAAAACGCCGCCCGATCTGCTCCTGCTGGATCTGATGCTGCCGAAAATGTCCGGCTTGGACATTTGCCGCGAAATTCGCAAGGACGAATCGCTGAACCGGCTTCCCGTGCTGATGCTGACCGCGCGCGGCGACGAAGCCGACCGCGTCGTGGGCCTCGAAATGGGCGCCGACGATTACGTCACCAAGCCGTTCAGCCCGCGCGAACTGATTGCCCGCGTGAAAGCGCTGCTCCGCCGCGCCGAGCCGCCCGTTGATTCCCCGCGCGTCATCGAAATCGGCCGCCTCGCGATTGACCCGGCTTCTTATCGCGTCAGCCACTCCGGCAAGCCTGTGCCGCTGAGCACGCTGGAATTTCGCCTGCTCTACTACTTGGCCTCGCGCCCCAACCGCGTTTTCACGCGCGATCAGTTGCTCGACGCCGTCTGGGGCACCGACCGCTTCGTTACGCCCCGCAGCGTGGACGTCTACGTCCGCCGCCTGCGCGAAAAGATTGAATCCGACCCGGAAAATCCCCTGCACCTGAAGACGGTCCGCGGCGCAGGTTATCTGTTCGAGACACGTGCGGCGTAAATTTTTTTGGAAACTCGCGTTCACCTTCCTGGCGCTCCTCTCGGGCGCCCTGCTGGCTGTGGATTTTCTCGCCGAGCGCGCCCTCCGCGCCAGCTACGAAAATGACACTTACCGCGAACTTCAGTCGCTCGTCCGCCTGATCCGCGTTCATCCGCTTCCCATCACTTCCTTGCCCGCACAAACTCCCGACGAGATTTCCGTGCTGCACGGCTGGGTCGCCAACGCCGCCAAGAGCGGCGCCCGCGTCACCGTCATCGCGTCCGACGGACGCGTACTCGCCGACTCCGAGTCCGAAACCGGCACGATGGAAAACCATGGTGGCCGCGATGAAGTGCAAAGTGCCTTCCAAACCGGCGAAGGCCGCGCCATCCGCGAGAGCGTCTCCGTCAAGCGGCCGCTCATCTACTACGCGGTTCGCGAAAGCCTCCCTGACGGCACGCCGATCGTCCTCCGGCTAGCGCTGCCCGTGGAGGGAATCGACGAATCACTGGGGCAATTCCGCACCAGCCTTTGGCTGTGGTCGCTGCTGATATTTCTGATCGCGGGCGCGGTGGCACTGCTGATGTCGCGTACTTATGCGGATCGCGTCGAACGCCTGCGCGAGTTCTCGTTACGAGTTGCCGAGGGCGATTTCCGGCCGCTCTCCGCTGACGGAACGGGCGACACGCTCGAAGCTTTGGGCGCTTCGCTGAATCAGACTGCGGGGCGGCTCGATCGCACCATCCGCACGCTCACCGAAGAGCGCAATCTTTCCTCCGCGATTCTTGGCTCGATGGTGGAGGGCGTCGCGGTGGTCAACGCGGCGGAGCGCCTGGTGTTTACGAATCCCGGCTTCGCTTCCATTCTTGGACTGGATGTTCCGCCCGTGGCCGGAAGTTCGTTGCTGGAAGTTGTCCGCCAGACCGAACTCATCGGCGCCGTGCGGCAGGTGCTTGCCGGGGAGCCTCGCGTGGAATCGGAAATCTCCACCGGGACGTTGCGCCAGCATTTCTTTGCCGCGACGATCGCTTCCGTTCGCGCGGGAGAAACATCGGGCGCGGTCATCGTGCTTCACGACATCACGGAACTCCGCAAACTGGAGCGCATCCGGCGCGATTTTGTCGCCAACGTCTCCCACGAATTCCGCACACCGCTTACCGCGATTCAGGGCTTTGCGGAGACCCTGATTGCCGGAGCACTGGACGATCCGCAAAATCGCGGCCGCTTCCTGAACATCATCCTGGAGCACGCGCGGCGCCTTGCCCGCCTCACCGAAGATCTCCTGAAGCTTTCACAGATGGATGCCGACCGCCTGGAAATTGAAATCAATCCGGTCAAGGTTTCGCAACTCGTCGAGTCGTGCTACGAAACCGCGCGGCATCGCGCCGCCGAAAAGGAACTGACGCTGACGCTCGCACCCGGCCTTTCGCAAGACTTGCCCGACGTTGCCGGCGACGCGCGCAGGCTGCAGGAAGTCCTGCAAAACCTCCTCGACAACGCCATCCAGTACACCTTGCCCGGCGGGAAAATTGTTCTTAACGCGGAATTGAAGAATCACAACGTCGTCTTTACCGTATCCGACACCGGCATTGGTATTCCGACTGCCGACCAACCGCGGATCTTCGAGCGCTTTTATCGCGTAGATGCAGCTCGCTCGCGCGAAGCCGGCGGCACCGGGCTCGGCTTAGCCATCGCCAAACATCTCATCGAAGTGCACGGCGGCCGGATATGGGTCGAAAGCGAAGTCGGCGCCGGCTCGCGCTTTCATTTTTCCGTTCCCCTCTTTGATCCCGAGCGCGCCGCCGTCCGCTCGACTTCTTCCCCCGCCAGCGGCCGCGCAGGCCGTTCCACGCAGCCGTAAGTTCCGGGCGGCCGGCTTTTCTTCTTATTCATCCCGCCGTTACAGCGCCGTAATATTTTTCACTCAAAATCCTCGCAGGGTGTGCAGTTTCGCTTCACCCAGATTTGGCGCGGAGGTTTTGCATGACCACAGCAGCCGGTTTGACCGAAGCGGTTCTCTACGACACGCTGGTCAACTACCTGATTTCCATGGCGCGCACCGTCGAAAGCGCCATGAACCGCTCGCTCGACGCCATCATTGCCTTCGATAATCCGCGCACGTCAGGTCTTCCCGGTGAAGTCTTCCTGCTGGAGCCGCGCATCAACGAGATGGAAATCATGATCGACGAGCACGCCATCCGCTTGCTGCGCCGCGGCTCATTCAGCGACGACGAAATGCGCCTGATCGTAGCCGCGCTGAAGATCACCAACGATCTGGAGCGCATTGGCGACATCGCGGTGAATCTGGCGGAACGCGTCATCTCTCTGCGCGAAATGCCCGATGCCAAGCCGCCCGAAGAACTTGCGCCGATGGCCGAAGCTGTGCGCTCGATGGTCAGCCGGAGTTTGGGTGCGCTGATCTTCCGCAACGCGGAAATGGCCGCGCAGGTCCTGGAAAGCGACGATGTTGTCGACCAGTACCGCGACCGCATCTTTGAGAACCTGTTGCAGCACATGACCCAGGACGTCACGCTGGTTACACCCGGCATGCAGTTTGTGCTGGCCACGCGCCATCTGGAACGCATCGCGGATCACGCCACGAATATCGCGGAGGACATCATCTTCTGGGTACGCGGCCTCGATGTGCGCCACGGCCGCGGATTGACCGTCCGCCCGGAGTCGGAAATGACGACGATGGGGCTCAGTTCTGAGGTTACCGAGAATTCACACGGCCTTCATTCAGACGTGACGCCCGACTGCGATACTCAGCACGTTTGAACTTCACTCAATGTCCTACCTCGGGGACCAGCGCACCCCTGGCACTGGTCCCCTTCTCCTCCCTCAAGACACATAATAAAAGGCATCCTCTTGACCCCAAAGAGGACTCCAATTACTGTTAGCAGATAGGCAGACGCAAAATGCCACAGCAGATGCACCCAATTCGGGCACACAGTTTGCGTGTGTGGATGTGTGTGCTCCTGGCGGCGTTGATCCTCTACAATCCGTTCGCGGCGCTCTGCTTTTCCCACGGAACGATTGAAGTCCATACCCTGCAACGGAACCGCGCGTCGGTCGGCGCATCGGAACTGCAACATTTCAGCCCGGTCCAGGACGATATTCCCCAGGTAGACGTAAATTTGGAAGCAAATCGCGAAGAACTCATGGCGCCCGCGGGAACTTATGTGGCCCGGGGTTTCGAGCGCGAAGTCGAACTACCGCAATCGGACATTGTATCCAAGGTCTGGTCGCGGCCCCCACCACTGGCGTAACTCTAGTATTGCGTGCCGGCCGAGCCGGCATCTCCTAATTACTATCGGTTCTGAAGTGTTTTCGGTTCCCCTACCCCGGCATCGGCGGGAATGAGCCATTTGCATTGATCGTAAGCAAAAACCGTAACAAGGACACGCAATGTCAAAGAACAGCAAGTTGGTGATCGCGGGCCTCGCATTCGTGGTGTTGCTCGCGCTGTGGGCCGGATGGCGACACGGAAAAACGGAAGCGGACGACGCGGATCCCGGGGGAAAGACCCACGGGGAAACTGTAGCCGCCGTGGTCAAAGTTTCACGCGGAAAATTGGGAGCACCGCTGACGCTGGCCGGCGCGTTCAAGCCGTTCCAGGATGTGGACGTTCATGCCAAGGTTGCAGGCTACATCAAGAAAATTTACGTCGATGTTGGATCACGCGTGTCCGAAGGGCAGACTTTGGCGGTGCTGGAAGTGCCGGAGCTTGCGGCGCAACTTGCCGGCGCGGACGCGGCCGTGCGGCGATCCAGGCAGGAAATCAGCCGGGCGCAGGGAGACGTGGAGCGAGCCAAGTCGGCCCATGCGGCCGTCCACGCGATGTGTCAACGGCTGCAGCAAGCCTCGGAGCAGCGAGTCGGGCTCGTGGCACAACAGGAAGTGGACAATGCGCGGGCGAAGGACCTGGAAGGGGAAGCGCAGGTTTCCAGCGCCGAAGCGGCGCTGAACGCGGCGCAACAGGCGTTTGAAGTGGCCGAAGCCAACGCGAAACAGTACTCGGCGCTTTCCGAGTACACGCGAATTGTGGCGCCGTTCACCGGCGTGGTGACGGTGCGTTATGCGGATACGGGTTCACTGATTGCCGCGGGCACCGCATCGAGCACGCAATCCACGCCGGTGGTACGCATCGCGCAAGTCACCGTGCTGCGGCTGGTCCTGCCGATTCCTGAATCGATCGCGGGAGAAATTCGCTTGAACGATCCCGTAAAGGTACATGTGCAGGCGCTGAACGCGGACTATGTGGGCAAAGTGTCACGGTTTGCGGACTCCCTGGACCCGCAGACGCGAACGATGGAAACGGAAATCGATTTTCAAAACGCAGATGGCCGGCTGCTTCCGGGGATGTACGTTCAGGCGATCGTGGCGCCTCCCGACAATCGAGACATTCTTACCGTGCCGCTGGAGGCGGTGGAATTGGGCGCGGATGCCAGCGAGGGAAACGTGCTGGTGGTGAACACGAAAAACACACTGGAAGCACGCAAAGTGCAATTGGGTTTGCAGGGAAGTACGCGCGTTGAAGTGCGCGGAGGATTAACAGAGGGAGAGCGCGTTGTCGTCGGCAGCCGGAATGAATTCCGGCCCGGAATGAAAGTGGCGCCGAAGGAAATCGACCTCAGCCGGCCTGGCGATGTGGAGGCCAGGTAATGCCAAAGTTCGCCCTGGCGTACCCCTACTTCATCATCATGCTGTGCCTGGTCGTCGCGGTCGTAGGTGTGACCACCGTGGTGCGTATGCCAGTTGACCTCTTCCCGCAGATTAATATCCCCGTTGTGGTGGTGGCGACGTTTTATGCGGGCATGCCTCCGCAACAAATTGAAGCGGACATAACGAATACGTTCGAGCGGTTCTTCACGCTGGGAAGCAACATCGATCACATCGAGTCGCGGTCGCTTACCGGCGTGAGCCTGGTGAAGATTTATTTCAAGCCGGGCACGGACGCCAACGCCGCCTTGAGCAATATCGCGAATTTGGCGATGGCGGATCTGCGGAGGTTGCCGCCGGGTACGCTGCCGCCCGTGGTTTTGAAATTCGACGCATCGAGCCTGCCGGTTTGCCTGATTACGCTGCAAGGCCAGGGTCTGAATGAAACGCAGTTGAAAGACCTGGCCCAGTTCCAGGTAAGAAACCAGGTCGCCAACGTGCAAGGCGCTTCCGTGCCGCAACCGTTTGGCGGAACGTACCGGCAGATACAGGTGTTCGTCGATCCGGTAAAGCTCGAAGCTCACCAGTTGAGCCTGATGGACGTTGTGAATGCCGTCAACAATTCCAACCTGATCCTGCCGGCGGGAGACGTGCGGATCGGCAATCGCGATTACAACATTTATGCAAACAGCCAGGTGCCGACACCGGACGACGTGAACAAGATTCCACTGAAAAGCGTGGGTCTGGGAACGGTTCTGGTCGCGGACGTCGGGAAAGCGGAGGATGCGGGAGCCATCCAGACCAACATCGTGCGCATCGACGGGCAAAAATCGGTGTACATCCCGGTGTTGAAACAGGGAGGTGACAGCAACACCATCTCGATCGTGAATGGCGTGAAGGAAGCCACAAAGCATCTGTTGGATATTCCGGGCGTGCTGAAAACCAAAGTGGTGTTCGATCAGTCTGTGTTCGTGAAAACCGCGCTGCGGAATCTGTTGAAAGAGGGCGGTATCGGGCTGCTCCTGACGGGCTTGATGATTCTGCTGTTTCTGGGCAGTCCGCGGGCGACGTTCGCGGTGCTGCTTTCGATTCCGCTGTCCGCGCTGACCTGTTTTCTGGTGATGAATGGAATGGGCGGGTCCATCAATACGATGTTGCTGGGGGGCCTGGCACTGGCGTTTTCGCGACTGATCGACGATTCGGTGGTAGTACTCGAAAACATTTTCCGGTTCATGGAACATGGATCGCCGCCGCGGGAGGCGGCGGAAAAAGGCGGGATGGAAGTGGCGCTGGCGGTGCTCGCTGCTACCTCAACAACTTCCATCGTGTTTTTCCCGGTTACTTTTTTCTACGGAGTCAGCAGGTATCTGTTCATTGATCTGGCGCTTGGGGTCGTATTGTCAATTTTTGCATCGTACATTTTTGCGATGACGGTGGTGCCCCTTTACTGCGCGTATTTCATTCGCCTGGACTCCTACGGAGAAGAGGCTCACGAAAATCCCAAGGGCCTGCTGGAGCGGGTGGTGCATCGATTCAATCATGATTTTCAGAGACTGCTGCTTTTTTACGAGCAAAAGGTGACGCAGGCGCTGGTGAGGCCCGGGAGGACGGCGCTTTTTATTCTTGCAGGAATCACGCTGTTAATCGCGGGCGTTTTTCCTTTTGTCGGCCGGGCGTATTTCCCGCGAACGGACCCGGGACAATTCGTGATCCAACTGAAAATGCCGACGGGCACCCGGCTGGAGGTTTCGGACAAGTATGTGGCGGGCGTGGAGAGGGAAGTTCGGGCCGCGATCCCGGAAAGTGATCTGGACATGATCGTGTCCAACATCGGCATCACTCCGGACTTGTCGGCCGTTTACACCAGCAATTCGGCGATGCACACCGCGTTCGTGCAGGTCAGTTTGAAGGAAGACCACAAGGTGGGGAGCTACGAATACATGGAACGCGTGCGGCGAAAGCTGGCGAACAACTTGCCGCAGGTCAGCGCCTACTTTCAAGCCGGAGGACTGGTGGATTCGGTGGTGAACCAGGGATTGCCTGCGCCGCTGGATATTCAGGTGAGCGACAGCGATCTAGGCGAAGGCTACGCCATCGCGCAGAAGATGGCGCTGCAACTGAAGGCCTCGGGGAATGTGAGCGATGTCCTGATTCCCCAGGACATCGATTATCCCGGGTTGGAGCTCAATATTGACCGCCAACAGGCCAGCCTGCTTGGGCTGACGCCGAAGGATGTGGTGGACAACGTGATCACCGCGTTGACCTCCAACGGAGTGATCGCGCCAAGTTACTGGATCGATCCAAAAACGGGGAACAACTACATGCTGACGGTGCAGTACTCAAATGAAAAGGTTGGATCGATGACGATGACGGATTTCCGAAATATTCCCCTGCGGGCGACCGCGTCCAAGTCTTACACCCCGCTGCAATCGGTGGCCAAAATTGTGCCCATGAATACGCCAACGGAAGTGGACCATTACCAGTTGCGGCGAGTGGTGGATGTCTTCGTGATGCCAAAGACGGAGGACCTGGGCAAGGTGAACGCGGAGGTGAAGAAGCTGGTGAGTGGGTTGAATCTGCCGAAGAACGCGCTGGTGCGCGTGCAGGGCGCGGTGGTGGGAATGAACGAATCGTTTTACCGCTTCGGTGTGGGGCTGTTGCTGTCTGTGGTGCTGGTGTACCTGATCCTGATGGCGCAATTCCGTTCGTTTATCGACCCGTTCATTATCCTGACGGCGATTCCACCGGGACTTGCGGGCGTGGTGGCGTTTCTATTTATCACGCACACGACGCTGAACATCATGTCGCTGATGGGCGTGATCATGATGACGGGAATCGTGGTGTCCAACAGCATTCTGATCGTGGAATTTTCAGGAATCTTGCGCGAACGAGGAATGGGCCTGCAACAAGCGGTGGTGGAGGCATGCAAGGTGAGGCTGCGGCCGATTCTGATGACGTCACTGGCGACTTTGCTGGGGCTGATCCCGATGGCGCTGGGCGTGGAAGCGGGCAGCGAACAGTATGCGCCGCTGGCTCGCGCGGTGATCGGTGGATTGACGGTCAGCGTGGTCGTGACGGTATTTCTGGTACCGGCTATCTATCTGCTGATTCATGGAAGGAAGCGCGCGGAAACAGCGGAGGTGGCATCGTGAGGACAACAAGAGGTTTGGCGCTGATGTTCGCTTTGCTGGGAACGTTCGCTGCAGCGCAGGAAAAGCCCGCCGCGAATTCCGACGAAAAACCGCTCACCATTCGGGAAGCCGAGGCCATCGGCGTGCGCAACAACCCGCAGATTACCGTGGGGAAACTGCGGGCGTTGCAGGCCAGGGAGTTTGTGCGCGAAGCGCGGTCGGCGCTGATGCCCGATGTGAATTTGAGCGTAACCGGAGTGGACTCCAATCCTGGTTCGAGAATTGCCGCCGGCTCACTGAGCAATCCGATTCTGTTTCCGCGAGCCGCCGCGGGCGCGAGCGTAAGCCAACTGATCACCGATTTCGGCCATACGTCCAACCTGGTGGCCAGTTCGCAGTTTCATGCCAAGGCGGAAGACCAGAATGCGCTGGCCACCCAGCAGGACATTATTCTTGCCGTGGATGAAGCGTTTTACAACACGCTGGAGACGCACGCGTTGTTGCAGGTGGCGGAAGATACGGTAAAAACGCGGCAGACGCTGGTGGATCAGGTGCAGGCGTTGACGGACGCGAAACTCCGCTCCGATCTGGATTTGAGTTTCAGCAAGGTAGACTTGGCGCGCGCAAAGTTGTTGCTGCTGGAATCGAATAACAATTACGAAGCTTCGCTCTCCACCCTTTCCGCTATTTTAGGGTATCCCGACCGCCAAAATTTCAGAACGGTGGAGCCGGAACAGCAAGCATCTGCGCCGCCGCTGCTCGAACCCACGCAATTAATTCAGAAGGCCATGCAGCAGCGGCCGGAAATTCAGGCGATGCTGAATGAAGTGACCGCGGCGGAAAAATTCGGCCGGTCCGAACACGATCTCTGGTGGCCGACCGTAAATGCCTCGGGGGTGGTGGGGCAGGCTCCGGCGCGCGACGACCATATTCCGAGTTGGTATGGCGGAGTCGGCGTGAACATCAATATTCCCGTGTTCAACGGCTTCTTGTTCAACGCGCGCGCCAAGAGCGCGGATCTCGAAACCGAAATGAAGCGCAAGAAGCTGCAGGATATGGAAGACAATCTTGCGCGGGATGTGCGCAACACCTGGCTGGACACGCAAAAGGCGTACGCGCGGCTGACGGTGACGCAGCAGTTATTGGAACAGGCGAACCTGGCGCTCGAATTGGCGCAGGCCCGGTACAAATTGGGCTTAAGCTCCATTGTGGAATTTAGCCAGGCCGAACTTCAGAAGACGGACGCGGACCTGCAGGACACCGACGCTAAATACCAATACAAGTTGACGCAGATCATGCTGGCGTATGAAATGGGAGAGCGGCGCTGAGCTTGCGATCCACCCTCAGAAAATCAAAAAATCGGCTGGTGGCACACTTCCCCGCAGCATCTTTCAAAATCATTGTGGACTAATTTTCAGTCAACCGCGCAACCACCCAATCCTTGCAAGAAGCAGGATAAGTCACTTCCGTGCGGGCGTGGGACGAGCTGTAACCATGCGTAACACATTGTAAATAAAAGACATGTATAGCCGGTAGAGGGGATTGTTACAGACTATTCATGTTGGATTGATATAGCCGTAAGAGACTCCACATAACTTCCCAAACGGGGTGGTACGCATTTCCCGGGAACGTATCCGAAATCTGCAAGAAAAAAAGAGAGAGGCAATGAGAAAACTCGCATCACTTGCACTATCGCTGTTCCTGTTGACCGGAACGGCGTTCGCTGATTCACCGAAAGATTCGCCGAAGGATGCACCGAAAGAAGCGGCGGCAACGCCCGCGAAGCCTGCGGCGGCCAACGCTGCAACCAAGACCAACGCGGAACTTGCGGCGCAGATGGAAGAGCTGCGCCAGGCTCTGATTGCGCAGCAGGAACAGTTGCAGATGCTGAAGGAAGAGCTGGCGAAGCGCGACCGTCAGATCGAAGAAGCACGGGAAACCGCGGCGTCTGCCAACGCCCGGGCGACCGAGGCGAACACCAAGGCAGTGGAAGCGGTGACGACGTCGACGGAAGTGAAGTCCACGGCGACGGCGCTGAATTCGACAGTGGCGAGCATGGCGGCAAGCAACGCGGCCGTTGTGAACTCGTCGCTTACCGCTTCGGGCCAGGCCCCAGGGGAAGAAAAAGGGCCGACGTCGATCCGCTTTAAGGGAATCACGATCACCCCCGGCGGGTTTATCGAAGCAGCCACCGTCAACCGCCAAAGGTCAATAAGCGGCGACATCAACACGCAGTTTTCCGGCATTCCGTATCCCGGCAACTCGCTGAGCAAAGTGACCGAAATGAATTTCACGGCACGGCAGTCACGTCTGAGCTTGCTGCTGGAGGCGAAGCTGGCAAGCGCCAAGGTGACTGGCTACATCGAAACCGACTTCCTCGGAGCCGGTACCACGTCAAACAACCGCGAGAGCAACTCGTACGTGTTCCGGATGCGCCAGGGCTGGGGCCAGGCGGCGTTTGAAAACGGATGGGCCTTCACAGCGGGGCAGATGTGGACACTCGCCACAGAAAACAGGAAAGGCATCGCAAACCGCGGGGAAGCCTTGCCACAGATGATCGATCCGCAATATGTGGTGGGCTTCACCTGGGAGCGCATCCCTTCCGTGCGCGTGACGAAGAGCTTTGGCGATAAGTTCACCTTGGGGGTTTCGGCCGAAGAACCGCAGACGACAATCGGCGGACGCGGATTCAACAGCGTCACCACCAGCGTGGCAGGCGGTGCAGCCGCGACCACCTCGCAGAACTTCTTCTTTAATGCGCCGGGAAACAGCGCCGGTCTCTACAACGCCTTCGACCCCACGGGATACACCGTCAACAAAATCCCGGATTTCGTCTTCAAGGCTGCGTTTGATCCGGGCTGGGGACATTATGAGGTCCTGGGCATCGTGAGCGAGTTCCGCGATCGCATTTATCCTTGCTCGGTGGTCAGCATTGCTGCCACATCCTTGGATGGAACGAAGATCTTAACCGGGACCGGAGGGCCGATCAATCCGGCCCAATGCGTTACTGCAACCGGAGACCCTATTACAACTCCCTCTTCATTCGGGGCGTTTAACGACTCGAAGACTGGCGGAGGTTTCGGTGTAAGCGCGGCGGTACCGCTATTCCACAAGAAACTCGATGCCAGCCTCAAAGGCATGTATGGCACCGGTATTGGGCGATTCGGCTCGGCGCAGCTTGCTGACGTAACCGCACGGCCGGATGGCACGCTGGCGACGATTCACAACGCGCAGTGGCTGGGCAAACTCGAGTTGCATCCCAGCCCGAAGGTCGACATCTATGGATACCTGGGCGGCGAATATGCCTCACGCGCAGCTTACACCGGATATTCTTCGGTGAAGATTACCACCACTCCTGGGATTCCAGCGACGACCACATCGGCCGCCATTCCGGCGACCACGACGTACCTGACTGCAACCAACGGCATCGGGGGCTATGGCTCCCCATTGGCCAACAATACCGGGTGCTCCACGGAAACCGCACCAGCCGGAACAGGGACTCCCGGTACGGGCGGCACTTGCGCAGGCGACATTCGGTATATCAGCGAAGGCACCCTTGGCTTCTGGCACAAGCTTTACCAGGGCGAAAAGGGCCGCGTCCAGTGGGGGGTTCAATACTCCTACATCTTTAAGGTGGGATGGTCAGGTGTGGGTGGCGCGCCGAAGGCGATCGACAACATGGTGGAGACTTCCTTCCGCTACTACTTGCCCTAGTCCAGGGTGAAATTCTCAGCTGCAGATTGAAGAAGAGGGGCGGCTTCGCGGCCGCCCTTTCCTTTTCTGCACGGCGACAATTTTGGATGGCCTGTAACTGCAACCATGCAATGGCGTTGGAGGCCGTTCCGGATGATGTTTCGGATATTTAACAGACTCTACCGCGATTGTAACAATCCTGTAATAGCGGCTGGTCAGACTGAGTTATCACGGAGTTATCTCGAACCAGCAGGAGAGCCATCTCATGAAGCGATTTGCCGGAATAGCAATAGGTGTGCTTGCGCTGTGCGCGATCGTGGTCGCGGACAACGCATTGCTCATCAACGGAGCGGGTGCAACGTTTCCGTATCCCATCTATTCGAAATGGTTTGACGTTTATCATACGAAGAACCCCAACTTTCAATTCAATTACCAGTCGGTTGGTTCCGGAGCGGGAATCAAACAGGTGACCGAAGGAACTGTGGATTTTGGCGCGACCGACGGGCCGATGAACGACGATCAACTCAAGGCATTTCAGGACAAGCACAACGGCGTCGGTATACTCCATTTTCCGACAGTGCTGGGCGCAGACGTTCCGACCTACAACATTCCGGGAGTAACCGGTGCACTGAATTTTACGCCGGAAGCGCTGGCGGGAATTTTTCTTGGCAAGGTAACAAAGTGGAATGACCCATCCATCGCTGCTGCCAACAAAGGCGTAAGCTTGCCGGCGGCCGACATCATCGTTGTGCATCGCTCCGATGGCAGCGGCACAACCTACATCTGGACGGACTATCTTTCGAAGGTCAGCGAAGAATGGAAGGGCAAAGTCAGCAAGGGGACTTCCGTTAATTGGCCCGTGGGCCTGGGCGGCAAGGGTAATGAGGGCGTAACCGGATTGGTGAAGCAAACGCCAAATGCAATCGGCTATGTCGAGTTGATCTACGCGGTACAAAACAACATCCCCTACGGAACGGTGAAAAATTCTTCGGGGAATTTCGTGAAGGCGGATTTGGGAAGCGTGACCGCAGCCGCGGCCGGCGCCGCCAAGGAGATGCCGGACGACTTCCGGGTCAGCATCACGAACGCTCCGGGAAAAACGGCTTATCCCATTTCCAGCTTCACCTGGCTGCTGATTCCGCAAAAGTTTCAGGACGGCGGCAAGCGCGATGCCATCAAGGGCTTCCTAAAGTGGATGCTGGCCGAGGGCCAGGACTCTGTCGAAGCGCTCTCATACGCGAAGCTGCCGAAGGAAGTGGTTGAAAAGGAAAAGAAAGCCATCAACAGCATCCAGTAAAAGTGCCGGGGAGACGTGGCAACCAACACTACAGCATTGAAAGGCGCGGGCCCGGTGACGGGCTCGCGTTCGTTTTTTGCGCGGTTGAGCGACGGGGACGAAATCGCGCGGTTGGTGACGATGGTGTTCGCGGCGACGGTGGTGCTGATTACGGCGGCGCTGGTGTGGGAATTGTGGGTGAATTCGAGCTTGCCGCGGCAGAAGTTCGGGTTCAGTTTTTTTGTGACTTCGGTTTGGGACCCGATCATGGACCAGTACGGCGCGCTTCCGTTTGTCTACGGGACCATGGTTACTTCGGCGGTTGCGTTGATCATTGCCGTGCCGCTGGGAATCGGAGCGGCGATTTTCCTGGCGGAGTTGGCGCCGCCGCGAGTTTCGGACACCCTGCAATTCTTTATTGATTTGCTGGCAGCTGTGCCAAGCGTTATCTACGGACTGTTAGGCGTTTTTATTATTGTTCCGGTGATGCGGACGGTGATTTACCCGGCGCTGAACAAACCATTCGGGTATTTGCCGATCTTCAAGGGGCCGTCTTACGGCGTTGGCTTCATGACCGCAGGCATCGTGCTGGCGATCATGGTGATTCCGTACATCATTTCGGTATCGCGCGAAGTTTTGCTCTCCGTGCCGCGCGACCAGCGGGAAGCCGCGCTGGCATTGGGTTCCACGCGTTGGGAGTCCACCTGGAAAATCGTTGTTCCGTTCGCGAAGACCGGCATCATGGGTTCGATTTTTCTGGCGCTGGCGCGCGCGCTGGGCGAAACCATGGCGGTTACGATGGTTATCGGCAATACGCCCAAGATTGCGGCCTCGCTCTTCGCGCCTGGCTATTCCATCGCGGCCGTGATCGCCAACGAATTTACGGAAGCCACGGGTGATTTGTATCTACAGTCTCTGATCGCGCTGGGTCTCGTGCTCTTTTTGCTTACGTTTGTTCTCAACGGGCTGGCCCGCATCCTGATCGTCGTGACCACCCAAAAAGGCAGCGAGGTGGGCGGATAATGAGTGGCCGACTTCGCTGGCGGAAATTTGTAAGTAATTTCATGCTGGCCATGACCGGGGTCTGCGCCTTTGTTTCTGTGTTGGTGCTCTTCTTCATCCTTGGCTACCTGGTGTTCAACGGCGGCACTTCCATCAACTGGGATTTCTTCACCAAACTACCGAAGCCCGTGGGAGAAGCGGGCGGCGGGATGGCCAACGCGATTGTGGGCAGCGGCAAGATTCTGCTGCTGGCATCGCTGATGGGCGTGCCCATTGGGTTCCTGGGGGGCATCTATCTTGCGGAGTTCAGCGGCAAGGGCATGGCGTCGGTGGTGCGGTACGCCGCGGACCTTTTGAACGGCGTGCCGTCCATCGTGATCGGCATTTTCGCGTACAGCCTGGTGGTGCTGCCGTTCAAACATTTTTCGGCCTACGCGGGTGCTTTTGCGCTGGGGATGATGATGATTCCCATTACCCTGCGGAGCACCGAAGAGTTTCTGAAGAGCGTGCCTCGGATGCTGCGGGAAGGCGCCATGGCGCTGGGCGCGAGCAAATGGAAGACAATCGCGACGGTGATTGTGCCGGCGGCTTATCGTGGCATCATGACGGCGATTCTGCTGGCGTTGGCGCGCGTGGCAGGGGAGACTGCGCCGCTGCTGTTTACCGCATTCGGAAACCGGTTCGAAAGCCACGGATGGTCGCAGCCGACGGCCACGCTGCCGGTGATGATTTACACCTACGCGGTTTCGCCCTACGATGACTGGCATCGACAGGCGTGGGCGGCGGGGTTGGTGCTGCTTGGGCTGGTGCTGATCATCAACATTCTGGCGCGCACGATTTTGTCCCGTGGCATCGCGGTACCGAGGTCTTAAATGCAAGCGTCCGCAAAGCCGGAGTTTTCCGTGAATATCGTGACCAATTTGACCACGCCCGCCAGCCGCGAAACAGCGGCGGCACTGCCGATGCGGATGACCATCGCCAAAGTGAATTTTTTCTACGGCCCGAAGCAGATTCTGTTCGACATCAACATGGGAATTGCGGACAAGAGAGTCACGGCGCTAATCGGGCCCTCGGGCTGCGGGAAATCCACTTTACTGCGCACCCTGAACCGCATGCACGAAACGGTGAACACTTCGCGGCTGGAAGGCGAAATCCTGCTGGACGGCCAGAACATCCTTGCGCAGGACGTCACGGCACTGCGCCGAAGAATCGGCATGGTGTTTCAGCGGCCGAACCCATTCCCGAAATCCATTTTTGACAATGTGGCGTATGGCCCGCGAATCAACGGATACAAGGGTTCCCTGGCCGATACGGTGGAAAAAAGTTTGCGGCACGCCGCGTTGTGGGAAGAGGTGAAGGATCACCTGCACAAATCGGCTTACGAGCTTTCCGGCGGGCAGCAGCAGCGTCTTTGTATCGCGCGGGCGCTGGCGGTTGAGCCGGAAGTGCTGCTGATGGACGAGCCGTGCTCGGCACTGGACCCGATCAGCACGGCAAAGATCGAAGAGTTGATGGTGGAATTGAAAAATCTGACGACCATCGTGATCGTGACGCATAACATGCAGCAAGCGGCGCGCGTCAGCGATTTCACGGCGTTCCTGCTGACCGGGCAGATTATCGAGTTCAGCCCGACGCCGCATCTTTTTACCACGCCCAGCGATGCGCGCACGGAAGCGTACATCACGGGACGTTTTGGATGAGTTCGATAAGTTTTTCGCGCTTCGCCGGCGCCGCGCAGTGAGTAGACTGGAAACGGGAAGGGTTTCATGGAACGCCACTTCGAAAAAGATTTGAACGAGCTGAAAGAGAGGCTGCTCTGGATGGGCAGCCTGGCGGAGCGCGCCGTGCACCAGTCCGTGCACGCAGTGCTCGAATCGGATGAGCCACTGGCGAAGCGGGTTCTGGACGAAGAGGACGCGATCAACGAACTGCAACTGGAAGTCGACGATCGCGTGGTGCAATTGCTGGCCCTGCATCAGTTGATGGCGGTGGACCTGCGCCTGGTGCTGGCAGTTTCGCGCATCAACAACGATTTGGAGCGCATCGGGGACCAGGCCGTGAACATAGCACAGGGCGCGCTGCGCATCCTGCGCCATCCGCGGGTGAAGCCGTATGTGGATTTGCCGCGCATGTCCGAGTTGGTGGAAGAGCAGGTGCGCAATTCTCTGAACGCGGTGGTGCGCCGCGACGTGGAGTTGGCGCAAAAGGTGATGTCCACCGACGACCAGGTGGATCATTACCGCGACCAGATTTTCCGGGAACTCCTGACGTACATGATGGGAGACTCCAGCGTGGTGTTTCCGGCGTTCGAGCTGATCCTTGTGGCCAAGAACCTGGAGCGCATTGGCGATCACGCCACGAACATCGCGGAAGACGTCATCTACATCGTGCAGGGGCAGGACATTCGCCACCCGTCCGTCGATCGTCGCTAGGTGGCCCGCGATTTTCGCGACGCCAGCAAGCCGGCAGAAATCAGCAAGCTGAAAATCGAAAGAGCAATCCCCGCCGTCTGATCGCGGGTGCGTACATAGCACACCTGAATTTCGGATTTGCCCGCCGTGATTGGAACCAGCATTTCGTTGAGGTCGTCCGGCCTTTCTGGCGCGACTTGCTTTCCGTTCACCGTCACCCGCCAGACGGGGTAGTTGAGCAGGCGAAGCGCAACGCGGGCCGGGCTTGAAGAATCCACAGAAACTCTGTGGTTGGTTGGATCCCATTGTTCGACCTGGATACTGGCGCCTGGCTGCGCGGCGTGGGAATCAGCCGCTTCACCGGGGAAGATTGCGGCCAGCGGGGCGCGCTTTGGCAGCTCCATGTGATCGTCGCCGAGCGGGTCGTACTCATCCACACCTTCATACCCCGTGCCGCTCGTGATGGCCGCACGTTGAGTAGCCATTTCATCGGGGTCCCACCAGGTGTTTTGCATTAGGAAATAGCTGAATGGAAAGCAAAGAACCGCAACCAGCACAAACCAGAGCCAGCCGCGGCGCCGTTCGATGACGGCGGCGAAAAAACAGCAACAAATCGCGGCCATAATGGACATCCAGCGCCAGGGAAATTGCACGAAGCGCATCTTGGGCAGCAGGCTCCAGAAAGGTACGGTTAGCCGCAGCATCATCAGGGTTGCAAGCGAGCCGAGCAGCAGCAGAGCGCCCCAGAGCGGCTTGAGTGTGTTCGACAGTGCGGTGTTGTTGCTGAAGCGGCGCGAGGAAAGAGCGGTAATGGCGGCCAGCAAAATGAGCGCGAGCGCGCAGATAGAAGAAATCCAGTTGAACCAGGTGTGCTCGGGGTCTGCAATTTGGGTGAAGAGAAAATTTTCGGAAGGGAGCAGGCCGGTGGCCAATGCCTGGCCAATGTTGACCCAGCGCTGTTCATAAGCGGCGGGAACAAGATAGAAACCCGCAAGCCCAAAGCCCAACGCGAGGCCACCCACAGCGCGAACGACGGGCCGCAACGAGCGTTGGGTGACAGCAGCCCACGCGAAAAGAAAAGCCACGGAATAGCTGGCGATTACTCCGGCTGGGGCGTTGCACAGCCAGACTGCGGCGAAGGAAAACGCGAAGGAGGGGATGGCAGATAGTTTGGGCTCTTCGTCCCGAAGTAAGCCGGCGAGGCGCAACGTGGCCAAAAGGACGAGAGGAAAGAGAGCGCAAGCGAGTTGTTCGGCGAAGTCGCTGCGGATATAAGTGACGAGCAGGGCGTATGGATTCACGACATAAAAGACGGCGCCGAGATACGCGGAAGTGCTGCCGACGAGCCTCCGCAGCAGGAAAAAGGCGGACATGCCCGCCAGTGTTTGCGTGAGAAAAATGAAAACGATGGGGACCCACGAAACCGGCAAGACCAGGCTGAGCGCCGCACCGAGCATCCACGAAAGAGGCGGATAAAAGATGTAGCGAGGCTCGCCGAAGCCATAGTTGGTCCAAGCGGTCCAGTGTGGGAAGAGGACGCCGTGCTTCCATTGGTAAGCGACGTCGAGCCAGGACGCCGCGTGGAACTCGAAATCGTGGCCGGAAGCGCTGCCCAGCCGGAAGAACGGCAAGAGCAGGGCCAGCGAGGCGAACAACGAGAGTCCCAGCGCGATGAGCCAGGAGGGCGGACGAGCTTGCGATTGTTGGAATGCGGTTGGCAACGATTCGTTCATCAGGGAGTCAGGAAATTGTAACCGTTTTTGAAAAAATTCCGCGAATGAGGTGCATTTGCGTGCTTCGCGGAAGGAATCTGAGCGATAATACTTGCGATTATGAGCACTGTGACGGCAGGTATCGAACCCATTATCGCGGCCAGCAAGCTGGAGAAATTCTATCCCCAGCCCGACGGCAGCCGCATCCAGGTGATTTCGCCGACAGACATCGCCATTTACCCCGGTCAGATTATTGCATTGCTGGGGCCGTCGGGTTGCGGAAAGTCCACGATGCTGCGGATGTTGACCGGGCTTTCGCCGACTTCAGGCGGCACGGTTTTCTGGCACGGGCAACCGGTGCGCGACGAGTCGCCGAATGTGTCCATCGTGTTCCAGAGCTTCGCACTGTTTCCCTGGCTGACCGTGCTGGAAAACGTGGAGGCGCCGCTGGAGGCGCGCGGCGTGCCCGACGTGGAGCGGCACAAGCGGGCATTGCGGATTATCGATTCGGTGGGTCTCGACGGGTTTGAATCGGCGTACCCGAAGGAATTGTCCGGCGGGATGAAGCAGCGGGTCGGCGTCGCGCGGGCTCTGGTGGTAGAGCCGGAAGTGCTGTTCATGGACGAACCGTTTTCGGCATTGGACGTATTGACAGCGGAAACGTTGCGCGGCGAATTGATGGAGCTGTGGCTGGGGAAGAAAATTCCGACGCGCGCGATATTCATAGTGACGCACAACATTGAAGAGGCGGTAATCCTGGCGGACCGCATCATTGTGCTGGGCAGGAATCCCGCGCACATTCACGCGGAATTCAGCGTAAACATGCCCTATCCGCGGGATCGCAAGGATGTGCGCTTCACGGAGCTGGTGGACCTGATTTACAAGGCGCTGACGCAGCAGGACCATCCGGAGAGTCCGCTGGCAGAACAGCACCGGGCGGCCAATGCGGCCCGCGGCAAAGAGGTTGTGATGCTGCCGCATACCCGGCCTGGCGGAATGGCCGGCTTGCTGGAAATTCTGGAAGACCACGACGGGCGAGCGGACCTTCACATTCTCGCGGGCGAATTGAGCCTGGAAGTGGACGCGCTGCTGCCGACGGTGGATACGGCTGTGCTTTTAGGTTTGCTGAAACTGGAAGAAGGGGACGCGATCCTCACCGCCGACGGCAAGGCGTTTTCGCACGCGGACATTCAGGAACGCAAAGCGATTTTCCGCAAAGCCGTTCTGGCGAATGTGCCACTGCTGTGGCAGATGCAGCAGGCGCTGAAATCGAAAACCAACCGCACGCTGCCCGCGGAATTTTTCCAGGACCTGCTGGACGAACATTTCAGCGAAGACGAAGCGCGGCGCCAGCTGGAGACGGCCATCCAGTGGGGCAGGTATGCCGAGCTTTTCGATTACGATGCGGCGAGCGGGAAGCTGACGCTCACCGAGACCTGATTTTCCCGTGCCCTCGCCAGCCCCTCTTCCGCAGCATCAGACTCCGCTGCCGCCGACCGCCGCGCGGCCCGCGGGTTCGCGTTGGGCGTATGCATTTCTGATCGACATCGCTGTCTTTGTTTCCGTGTTCGCGGTGATTTTCGGCGTGTACTCCATAGGCCGGTCATGGCTTGGGCCGGTGCGCGCCGAAGCGGAAATTTCGCAGGACCCGCGAAGCTTGCCGCTTTACGCGCTGTTTTCGTTGGTGCGCATCCTGGTCGCGTATGTTCTTAGCCTGGTATTTGCGCTGGCTTATGGATACACAGCGGCGAAGTGGCGCCGCGCGGAAATCATCCTGATACCGCTGCTGGACATTCTGCAATCCATCCCTGTGCTGAGTTTCTTGCCGGGCGTGATGCTGGCGATGGTGGCGCTGTTTCCCAGCCGGCAGTTGGGCGTGGAACTCGGCTCGATCATTCTGATTTTCACCGGACAGGTGTGGAACATCGCGTTCAGCTTTTACTCATCGCTGAAAACCATCCCGCGCGATTTGCGCGAAGCCGCTATCATTTACCGGTTCAGCGCCTGGCAGCGATTCCTGGAATTGGACCTTCCGTTTTCGACGATCGGGCTGGTCTGGAATTCGATGATGTCGGTGGCGGGCGGGTGGTTCTTTCTTATGGCCTGCGAAATGTTCGTGTTGGGCGACAAGGACTTCCGGCTGCCGGGACTTGGGTCGTACCTGCAGACCGCGGCGGGGCATGGAAATACGCGGGCGATGTTGTGGGGGCTGGCGGCGATGGTCGCGGTGATTGTCTTGATGGACCAGTTCATCTGGCGCCCGGTGATCACCTGGGCGGACAAATTCAAGTTTGAGCAAGTAGAGAGCGCGGCGGGTGCGCAGAATTCCATCCTAAATTTCATTCGCCGGGAATCGTTTTTGATCCGATTTTACCGGAGCATTCTGCATCCGGTGGTGGAGTGGCTGACGCTGCAATTCGCCAAAGGAGCGAAGCGGGCCGCGGCGACGATTAAGGCGAACCCAGCCGCGAAACCGCGCGGATGGTACGGATGGGTGTTTGCAGGGCTGGCTGGAGTTGCGCTGATTTATGGAGTATCCAGAGCCGTGGCAGAACTTACCCGGCTGCACCGCGAAGATTATTTCGAATTATTGCGCAGCGCGGGATTGACGTTTCTGCGCGTGAATCTGGCGCTGATTGTGGGAGCGCTGTGGACCGTGCCAGTGGGCGTAGCAATCGGGTTCAGTCCGCGCTTTGCCCGGCTGATGCAGCCGCTGGTGCAGCTGGCGGCGTCGATTCCCGCGACGGCATTGTTTCCGGTGATTTTGCTTTTTCTGATCCGAATGCGCGGGGGCGTGGAGATCGCAGCGATGGCGCTGATGCTGCTGGGAACGCAATGGTACATCCTCTTCAATGTGATCGCCGGGGCGATGGCAATTCCGACGGACCTGAAGGAGGCGGCGAGCGTTTTCAAGTTCAGCTCGATGGACCGCTGGCGGTATTTGATTTTGCCGGGAATTTTCCCGTATCTGGTGACCGGGATGGTGACGGCCTCCGGCGGGGCGTGGAACGCCAGCATCGTGGCGGAATATTTTCATTTTCAGGGAAGAATCGTAAAGGCGCCGGGACTGGGAAGCACGATCAGCAGCGCCAGTGACGCGGGCCGTTTCGATCTGCTGCTGGCTTCGACGTTGATTATGGCGGTGATTGTGGTGCTGATTAACCGGCTGCTCTGGCGAAAGCTCTACCGGCTGGCATCCACGCGCTTCAAACTGGAAACGTGACCTCAGGTCTTTCGAAGTTCCCTGCTCAGATAAATAATCTGGCCGACGTGGTGATACAGGTGGCTGGCACAGCGCAGGAACAGAGTGACTCGATTTTTGGAGTCGGGTTCCCGTTCGGCGGTATAGGGCACGGTCCAATCTGCTTCGGTCTGCTTTTCGATGCTGGCAATTACTATTGCAATTGCTTCTTCGAATTTACGCAAGACTTCCGCCTTCGGCAGTTTCCGTGGCTCTGAAAATTCCAGCTCACGGTTGCGGACATAGCCGGTGCCGGCGATTCGCGCGCCGACGTAGTAGTTGAGATTTCCGGTCAGATGCAGCACCAGGTGACCTACAGAGTTGCCGTGGGAAAACGGGTTGCGCCAGAACTGCTCGTCGGAAAGCGGGTCAACCCACTTGTGAAGTTCGGCCGCGCGGTGACGATATTCACTGGCCAAGGCCGCGCCAACGGATTCGGACAGTGCGCTCAAGATTTGTTCCCCCTAATCAGTGGGCCGCGCCCGAATTATCGTTGCGGAAGATTACGCCCTCTTTCATCACGAAGAAAACCTTTTCGACCTGGCGGATATTTTGTGTCGGGTCGCCGGGGACAGCGACGATGTCCGCGAGTTTGCCGGCTTCCAGGGTGCCGATTTTATCGGCTAGGCCCAGAAGTTCCGCGTCTGAAGACATGCCCGCTTTCAACGCGTCCACGGGTTTCATGCCCAGGTCCACCATCTGGTGAAATTCTTCGGCGTTGCGTCCATGCGGATAGACGCCAGCGTCGGTTCCCAAACCGATTTTCACTCCCTTTGCCAGCGCTTTCTGGAAAGTGATGTGGATCGCGGCGATTGCGGCGCGGGCTTTGGCTTCGATGGCTGGAGGCATGTAGATGCCGCGATCGAATTTTTCCTGAATACCCTGGATGGCCATGAGCGTGGGCACCAGGTAGGTGCCTTTTTTCACCATCATGTCCAGCGCTTCGTCATCGAGAAAGCTGCCATGCTCGATGGAATCAATCCCCGCGCGGATGGCGCGCTTGGCAGCTTCGGCGCCGTGGGCGTGCGCGGCGGTTTTGCGTCGCAGAGCGTGAGCCTCGTCGACGATGGCGTCCAGTTCGGCCTGCGTCAGTTGCGGCGTGTCCACATCGTCGGTAGGAGAGAGCACGCCGCCCGATGCGCAAACCTTGATCATGTCGGCTCCGTATTTGTGATCGAGGCGAACGGCGTAGCGTGCCTGGTCGGGGCCGTTGATCACACCATCCACCGGGCCTGATTCGTGGCCGAAGAGTCCCTCGCGGTATCCGTCCTCATGATCGCAGTGACCACCGGTGGCGCCGAGCGCATGGACGGTGACAAGCATACGGGGGCCCGGAACGTCGCCGTTGCGGATACCGTTGCGCAGGCCGACGTCGAGATAATCGCTGGAGCCGACGTCGCGCACGGTGGTGAACCCCGCCATCAGCGTGACGCGCGCGTTGACGCTGGCGTCGAGGGCGCGCTCGGCAACCGTTTTCTGCAGGGTGTCGAGCCGTTGCTGCTTGTAATCGTCGGAATAGGCAAAGGTCAGGTGGGTGTGGGCGTCAATGAAACCCGGGAGCAGCGTGGCGTCGCCAAAATCAATGACCTGCGCGCCGTCGGGGATTTTCGCGGAAGCGCCGACTGCGGTGATTTTGCCGCCGGTCACGACAATCAGCCCTGGTGTAACGACGGCGTTACTCTTGCCATCGAAGAGTCTGGCTGCCTTCAACACGTAAGTTTTGGAGGCAGGTTTTTGTCCCTGTCCGAATCCAGGCGCCCACAAAATCAGGATGCAGAGAAGGCCGCACAGCAGTTTGCAACGCATGTAAGACTCCTTTGGCCGTTGTCGCGCGAAAGAAAAGCCGACTTTACCTTGCCCGCACGAAAAGTCAACAGTTGACCCTATAAACCGTGTAACAGCACTTTGTGGCTTGCGCAAAATCCGCCGAATGACGCAGGATATGGCATCGGCCCAGCAGCAGCGGGACCTCTCTTTCCTTGGTTCGAGGAAAACAAACGAATGTCATCCAGCCCGGACGTGTTCATCGTTGGCGCCGGCTTAGCCGGTTTGTGCTGTGCGCGCGAACTGCAGGCAAAGGGCGTCAGCTTCCAGATCCTGGAGGCGTCGGACGGAATTGGCGGCCGAGTGCGCACGGACGAAGTAGACGGGTTCGTGCTCGATCGCGGCTTTCAGGTTCTGCTCACCGCGTATCCCGAAGCAAAACGCAGCCTCGACTATTCCCGTTTAGAGCTCAAGTCATTTCTTCCCGGCGCGCTCTCCTGGTACGCAGGCCGGTTGAATAAGCTGGTGGACCCGTGGCGAATGCCCGGAGCGTGGAGGGAAGCGTTCCGTTCCGAATTTTGCACGCTGGCCGACAAGTTGCGGATTGCGCGATTGCGGAGCCGTTTGCGGCGCAACTCGATCGAAGACATTTTCCGACGCCCCGAGCGCACCACGAAGGAAGCGTTAGCGGCGGAAGGATTTACCGGGGAGATGATCCACCATTTCTTCCGGCCGTTTCTGGGGGGAATACTGCTCGACGGGGAGCTAAAATCCTCCAGCCGCATGTTCGAATTTGTGTTGAAGATGATGTCCGAGGGCGACACGTCGCTGCCCGCGCGAGGAATGGGGGCGATTCCCGCGCAGTTGGCGGAGAAATTTCCAGGCGATGCGGTGCGTCTGAACACGCGCGTGGAGGCATTGCACGAAAATGAACTAAGCTTGGCGGGCGGAGAGACGCTCCGCGCCCGGGCGATCGTGATCGCCGCGGAGGGCCCGTCAGCGGCGCATCTTGTGGGGGAGGTGGAGCCGGCTTCGCGCAGTGTGACCTGTTTCTACTTTGCAGCCGACGAAGCGCCTGTAGCCGAGCCGATTCTGGTGCTGAACGGGGATGGCGCGGGGCCGATTAACAACTTTGCCGTAGTCTCGCGCATTGCCCCGACTTATGCGCCGGCCGGGAAGCACCTGGTTTCCGTCTCGGTCCTGGGTATTCACCAGTTGACCGACGTGCAGCTGGGCGGCTTCATCATCGCGCAAATGAAAAACATGTTCGGCAAAGTGGCCAGTGGCTGGCAATTCTTACGCAGCTATCGCATCACCCACGCTCAGCCGCAGCAATATCCCGGCGCGCTGGAACCGCCGCAGCGCCCGGTTCGAATCCGGCCGGGCGTTTACACCTGCGGAGACCATCGCGACAACGCCTCCATCAACGGCGCCATGGCCAGCGGACGGCGAGCGGCGGAGGCGGTTCTTTCCGGTATGCAACGCTAGGGAATCGCGGAGGCGCAAAAACGATGTGGAAACGAAAGTGTCCTTTATGCTTCGTGCGGATCCCATGGACTGCGACTCTTGCGCATTCCTATGAAATAACTTGTCCGGCCTGCAAGGCGCCGCTGGAGCTCTCGCGATTCACCAGGATTTTTGGAGCGTTCGGCGGGATCGCGGGCGCGTTTGTTGCGCTTCACCTCGGCGAGGGAATTTTTCACGGTCGATTCTGGGTGTTGCCGGTTGTGGCGGCGATTCTCGGCTATGCAGGCGCATCGGCCCTGTTTGTGCTGATTGCCGGCGACTTGGTGGTGCGACCGAAGTCAGCGACCGCGAGTTTTCCACACCCTGCCAAGTAACAGCCCGTCAGTACTATTGACCCTCTTGTGACCCCCCAGCAGACTCGAATGAATGGCGTCGTTCGCTCATTTTTTGGGCCGTAAAGTCACTGTGCAATATCGCGTGGGCGATGCGCTGCTGCCCGCGTCCGGCACGTTTGCGGCGGACTCCGGGCGTTCGATCTTCCTGGAACAGCATGTGGAACAGCGCGGCAAGCGAAGCTACTTCCGCTGGGAAATTCCCTATCAATATATTCACCGCATTGAAGAAGTAGGGGAGATCCCGGAGTCGATCGAGATCTCAAAGGATCCTCCGGTGCATGAACCGGAGCATTCGCAGGCCTCCGCGGCCGGCGCAGGCCATGGTTTGGCTTCCTCCCCGGCGGCTTCCCTGTTGTCCCTGCCTCAGCGTCCAAAAACTGTCTGACATATCTCCCGCGGGACCGCGCTCTGCCGCGAATCAGCTACAATTTGCTTGCATACTTCACCCGTCGTTTGGACTCCAATGGAGAGTTCATGTCAGGAGGCATTCTGTGAGTACCGCATCCCCTTCAAGAAAGATCGGCTTCATCGGGCTTGGCCTTATGGGGAAGCCGATGAGCCTGAACCTGCTGAAAGCAGGGCATTCCGTCACCGTGTGGAACCGGACGGCGTCGCGCGCGTCGGAACTTGTCGCTGCGGGAGCAAAGCTGGCGAAGACGCCGCGAGAGGCCGCGGCTGCGGCGGACATCCTGTTCACGATCGTCAGCGACCCCCCGGCTCTGGAAGAAATCCTCTGGGGGCACGAAGGAAAAGAGGATGGAGCGTTAGCGGGCCTGCGTGCCGGAAGCGTGTACGTCGATTCCAGCACGATTTCTCCGGTGATGGCGAGGAGGATCGCGGCTGCCTGCGGCGAGCGCAACGTGCGATTCCTGGACGCGCCGGTTACGGGGGGCGATTGGGGCGCTCGCGAGGGGAACCTGGTGTTCATGATCGGCGGCGATGCGGAAGCGCTGCGGTCCGTTGAGCCGGTGCTGGGCGTGATGGGGAAGAAATGGTTTCACCTGGGGCCGAACGGCGCGGGGCAGACCGTCAAACTGGCGATGAATGGAATATTGGCGCTGCAGGTGGGAGCCATGGCGGAAGCGCTTGCGATCGTAAAACGGGCGGGCCTGGTGGAAGAACAGTTGATCGAAGTGATGCAATCCAGCATGGCGCGTTCCGGCCTGCTGGACGTAAAGGCGCCGCTGATGGCCAAGGGGGAGTACAAGCCGAGTTTTCCCCTGCGCTTGATGCACAAGGATCTCGGGTTGTTGCTGGATTTGGGGAATCAACTGGGCGTGGCGCTGCCGGCGACGGCTGCGGCGCGCGAAGTCTACAGCTACGTTAAAGGCGAAGCGAAAGAAGACCTGGATTACTCGGGGGTGATGAAGTTCTGGAAAAAGTAGCCCACCCTAGCGGTAGCCCTTGGGCGGGAAAAAGCCGATCGCCAGGTCGCGCGACGTGCGCAGGCCCGCGGGGGCTTCGAGAATCGACGGGATGGAATTGACGGCCACCGAAGCGGTGGCAATGTCTCCGTGTGAGCCGCCGGGAATGACCAGGCTGATATCTGGATGGCCCTTGAGTTCGACCGTGTCCGCGGGATTCTTTGCGCCAACGTACATCTGGAGTTCCATGTAGATGAGTTCCTTGCCATCGGAAAGGCCGCGCGCGATTTGATGAACGCCGGCAGCCTGGCCAGCTTCAACGGTGAGAAATTCGGTTTGCACGCGTTCGGTGGCGACCATTGGTTCGATGGATTCCGTGATTTCGTCCACGCGCAGGCCGAGGCTGTCCGCGACCATGGCGACGGATTCGGGGAGGCCGACGTGCTTGATCGTTCCTTCCTTCACGCGCGCGCGGAATTCTTCCACGCTGAGGCCCGCGCCGATTTTCTTTTGCAGAGGCAAACGGCGTTTGGACGCGTCGACGATGCGCAGAGCCTTCGCGTGTTCGACTCGCTGCGAAACGGCCGCCAGCGTGATGACCAGCTTGTCCATGACGAAGCCGGGGTTTACACCGGTTCCCACCAGGGCCACGCCATTTTCCTTGGCGGCTTTGTCCAATTGAGTCGCCAGCTCGGGATGAGTGCGGTAGGGGTAAGAGAGTTCTTCGCAGGTGGAAACGACGCAGGAGCCAACGTCCATGCACGCGAGCAGCTGATCCACCACTTTCGGCAGCGAAGAAGAAGTGGTGTGCATGACTATATCGGCGGACTGTTCCAGCACTCCCCTGGCATCGCCGGATACCTTCACGCCCCAGGGCGCGTCGCTGGCGCCGACCACTTCGCCGAGATCCTTGCCGATTTTTGCCGGGTCGTTATCGATGGCCCCGATAATTTCGATGGCCTCTTTTTCCCGCATCAGTTTCAGGATTGAGGCGCCAATCGGCCCGATTCCATATTGAATGGCACGAATCTTCTTTTTCACGGCCTTCTCCGATCTCAAGTGCTGAACGCGCACACAGCGCGGAAAATCAGCGCGGGTGAATCTCTAAGCGTACTGGAATTTTTCAGCGCGTTCAATCGTGGGCGGGCGACGCGTTGGATTGTTGCCGCCCCGTGGCTGTGCACGCATAATGGAGCCTGCCCACACGTCTCCGGGGAGGGTAAGACAATGCCAGCACAAAAATTGAGCGACGCCGAAATTCAACAGCACCTGCAAAATGCCAAGGGCTGGAGCCTGGTGAATGGAAAGCTGCACCGCGCGTTCGAGTGCAAGGATTTCGCGGCGGCGTTCGGCAAAATGACCCAGGTGGCGCTGGTGGCGGAAGCGATGAACCACCATCCGGAGTGGTTCAACGTATGGAATAAAGTGGTGATCGACCTGAACACCCACAGCGTGAAGGGCATCAGCAATCTGGATTTCCAGTTGGCGGCCAAGATTAGCGAAATTTTTGGCAGCTAGCTGCCGCTCTTGAATGATTGGCGCCCACCACACTGAAAATCGCAACCGCGGCCGATTGCTGATTGCGCTGCGCTGGCTGGCGGCCGCGGCGGTGATCGGTGTTTTGCTGCGTTTCCTTCCCCTGCAGTTGCTGGGCGAAGCCGTCCGGCGGGTTCCTGCCGCGACGTTTCTGGCAATTCTGCTCGGGTATCTTTGTGCCCACGCGGTGGGCATTGCCAAGTGGCGCATGGTGGTGAACGCCGCGGGCGCCCAACTTGATTTCCGCACTAGCGCGCAGTGCTACACCGGAGGACTGTTTGGGACACTGTTTCTGCCGTCGATTATTGGCGGAGACGTAGTCCGTCTCGCGGTCGGATTGCGTCGCAGTCCGAATCCGGCCGCCGTGCTCACCGGAAACATCGCGGATCGTTTCATGGATGTCGCGGCGCAGGGAGGGCTTGTCCTCCTAGGAATTTTGCTTTTGCCCGGGGCGCTGCCTGCGTCAATCCAAGGACAAGCGCAGAAAGTGCTGTTGTATCTCAGCGCGGCTTTCCTTGTCCTTCTCATTTGTGGATTGCTTCTCTATCGCCCTCTGCTGAAAGGACGGTCTTTCCGTTTCCGGCGGCGGGTGGCGCGGGTTCGCCACGCGCTGCGCAGCGTTTCCGGTGCCCCGCATGTTTTGTTGGGGGCATGGCTTACGGGAACGGCGATCCAAATGGTATTTCTGGTGCTAACGGCAAAGCTGGCGGGGACCTGCGGGTTGGTATTACCCCTGCGCGATTGGTTTTTCGCGTGGCCCCTTGCGAAGTTGGCAGCGGTTTTGCCGCTCACGCAGGGAGGCATTGGAGTGCGAGAAGCGGCGCTGGTCGGGTTGCTGTCCCCCTTTGGAGCAGCACCCCATCTTGTTCTTGCGGCGGGACTCCTATGGGAGGCGGTAGTAATTACCGGCGGGCTCGTTTCCGGGCTGGTCGCATTTGTGCTGGGCCGGGAAAAATCTGCACACCCAATAGACTGAAGCGCAAGGAAAATTAGATTTTCTTGACTTCACCGTTTGACCAACAAATACTTTTCCCGCGTGAATTCTTGTTCAACGGGCGCTGTTTCTTTCAACGTGCCGCTCACCAAAGTTAGACATTTCCGGAGAGAGCTGTTTTCCGGCGCGGCCTCGTTCGTGCAAGTACGATCCGGGAAATCGTGTATAGCTGATGAGGCGCATTAGCCCGGGCGCCCCAAAGAGATAATTGCTGAGTATCGTCCTTTTTTGATTGACACCCAGCGTCCCTCGATGTTAAAAAAACCGCAAAGACAAGCCCTCTGGTGGTGAGTCTCTTTTGCGATGGCAGTCGCGAACCGCGAGTGAGATGCAGGCCTGCCTGGCAGGGCAGGCGCTGCTGATTCCCCCCTCAGGGTTTGGAATGCAACACCACCCCACCCCGGGAGGCGGAGACTCTCTGTTTTCGCCTCCTTTTTATTTTCCGCAGCTCTTTTCTCTATAATCGATGTCTATGGCTGCCCGGACACTCGCCCTCCATGGCTGACGCTGGCGCCCCGCTGCTGGAGTTGCGGAACGTTTCTGTCGTGCGGGGAGACAACCTGGCTCTCGACGGGGTCTCGCTGCGGATTGAACAGGGCGAGCACCTGTGCATTTTGGGCCCCAACGGCTGCGGCAAATCCACACTGATCAAGACGCTGACGCGCGAATGCTACCCGGTCGTGCGCGAAGACTCCTCGATCCGGATCCTGGGGCGGGACCGGTGGAATATTTTCGAACTGCGCTCGCTACTGGGAATTGTTTCGCCGGACCTGCTGGCGGCGTGCACCACGGATGCCACGGGGTTGGATGTAGTGCTCTCCGGATTTTTCAGCAGCACGCGCATCTTCCCAAATCATCAGCCGCGGGAGGAGCATCGAGTGCGCGCAGAGGGGGCGCTGGCGCGGCTTGGCATTGCGCATTTGGGCAAGAGGCCACTGGCGGAAATGTCGTCGGGCGAAGCCAAGCGCACGCTGATTGCGCGGGCACTGGTACATGATCCAAAGACTTTGCTTTTTGATGAGCCGAGCAACGCGCTGGACATTGCCGGCCAACTGGAATTACGGGAGACGATGCGCGAGCTGGCGCGGGCCGGGCTGGGGATTCTCCTGGTGACGCACCATGTATCGGAGATTATTCCAGAGATCGAAAGAGTGGTGCTGCTGCGGGCGGGAAAAATTCTTGCAGATGGAGACAAGGAAAAGGTGCTCTGGGACGAAACTCTATCCCACCTATTCGGCGTTTCGGTACGGTTGTTCCGGGAGGACGGTTACTTTTACTTGCACGCGTAGGCGCCACGGGCGAAGCGTTATTTTCCTGCGAGGCCGTCCGCTATGTCCGCTGCGATGGGAATACGGACTGTTTCGTGTTGGTATGCCTTAACCATCAGAAAAATCCAGAGCACCACGCTGACGAGCCCGATCAGCCCAAAGATCGCCCAACCGAACAAGTGGCTCATGAAGAGAAGCCCGATTCGGATAACGGTCAGCCCGCCAAACACTGCAATGGACTGCGCTGCATGGAATTTGACCCAGGGACGCTTGTCAATCAGCAGGAAGATAAGGCCGGTTACCCAACCCAACGCATAACAGAGCAGCCCGGCGACGTTTTCGGCGAGGCCTTCCGTGCTCGCCGCCAGCTGGGGGGCAGCCGCGGCTGCCGGGGCGGCAACGGCGCCCTGACTCGCTCCGCACTTGGGGCAGAAATTGGCTGTGCCGATATCCTGACCGCACGACTTGCAGAAAGCCACGGGGAGTACCTCCGCATGTAAACGTTGGCGAGAGCGTAACAAAGCTCTCCTGGCTTCGCAAAGGGATTTCTTCCGTTAGTTGAAGCGCGGTTTCGCGATGCAGCGTCAGGCGCCGGATTTGGGCAGGGGAAAATCTTCCGCCGCGGTGGAAGCGGTGGGAAAGATGCCGATTACTTTGTCGACTCTGGTGAGCTTCAAGCTGGACTCGATCATGCCGTTGCAGCCGGCGAGCCGCAGCATGCCTCCCGCGTTCTTGAGCCTGGAGAAGCAGCGCACTACGGTTCCGATGGCCGCGCTGTCAATGTGCGTGATGCCAGTCAGATCAAAGATCGCCCGCGTCTGATTCCCGCGCACAAGGTCTTCCACTTCCTGCTCCACGCGGCGGCAATCCGGGCCGGTGTGAATGCTTCCGCGCAAGGTCAGCACGGCGATGCCGTCTTTCAGTTGCCCTTTGGTGATTTCCAGAATCACGTTATCGACTCCCTCCAAACGGGAAAATCCTGACTGAACCGTAGAAAGTATGGCGCGCGGTCAAGACGCGGCCGGCGGCTCTTCGCCTTCATATGGAAACTGGCGGATCAGGCGCACGCAATCCACGAGCGCATTGAAAATGGTGTTTCCCCAGCCGCACGGCACGAACGAGGCGGTCTTTTGATTCACGGCCTTGTCCGCTTCGGCGAAGAAGCGGAGGCGCTGCCCCGGAGGCGGCGCGGCAAACTCTTTCACAGTGATGCCGAACGGAATATCGCCCCCGGCCTGCCGCTTCATGATGGAAAAATGGTGAAGCTGGGCGAGTTGCTCCGCGGGATTTTCCTGCGCAAATTGCCAATCGCTCATCCGTCGATTCCTCGGGTGGACTAACACTCCGGCGCGGGACGCAGTCAGAGTGTGGCGATGTTAGGCCACCGAAGAGAGTAAGTCAACGCACGAAGAAGCCCGGCGGCAATCAACGGCGGCGCGAAGATCGGGATCGAGTTGGCGATTTCTTTGCGCGCAGGGAAGGCTTGAGGCTTAAGGAGAGTTCCCGCTCGATGGCGTCGGCGGCTTCCGGCGAAAGGCCGATAAATTCGACGCCGATGCCCATGCCGGGATGGCAGTAGCGGACCTCGCACCGTGTGCGGACGTCAACTCCGGTAGCAGCAAGGCGGAATCTTAGATTGAGGACCGTGCCCTCGGGAAAGCTGCCCGCGGCGGTGATGAACATTCCGGTAATGCTAAGATCCGGAGCCTTGATGCGGATCAGTTCGTCGTCGCCTTCGCGAGATACCGTAATTTCACGGACGCAGTGGGCGCGCGCGCCGCGACGGACTCCCCGGAACGTATCGATCAGAATATCTTTTGGGCTCATTCGAGCACCGCCTCTTTGGCGTGGTCAGGCTGGGGCGACGAATTCAAACCCCAAACGTCATGTTTCGTCCCGCAGTAGGGGCAGAACAAGAAACTGGCAGCGAGGTCGCGGCCACAGCTTAAACAAGTCGAGGCGGTGCTCTGCGTCAGGGTTACGACACGTTGGACTTCCTCAAGCGTCGTCTGGCCGTTTCGAACCAGATCCAGGGCATATTCCTGCATGAACTTGATGCCGTTGTGGCGGGCGAGGGTGCGCATTTCGTCGTTGCGGTTCCCTGACCGCGCCGCCTGGCGAATGGCGTCGTTGAAACGAAGCAGTTCATAAATGCCGATGCGCCCGCGATAACCCGTGGAATCGCACGCCTCACATCCGTTGGGGACCACTTGGGTTTCCGGAGGCTCCGTCATGCCCGCCGCCATCACGGCGTTTATATACTCCGGAGTGGGAGGCGAGGAATAGTGGCAGGCGCACAAACGTCGCACAAGGCGTTGGGCGAGGATCGCCGTGATGGCGGCCCCGACTTGAAATCCGGGAATGCCAATGTCGAGCAGGCGGGTGACCGCGGAGATGCTGTCGTTCGTGTGTAGTGTGGAAAGCACCAGGTGCCCGGTTTGCGCGGCCTTGATCGCAATTTCCGCGGTTTCCTGGTCGCGGATTTCACCGATCATCACCACATCCGGATCCTGGCGCAAAACGGAACGCAAGGTTGAGGCGAACGTGAGCCCAGCTTTGACGTTGACCTGCACCTGGTTGACTCCGGGGAGGGTGTACTCGATGGGGTCTTCCACCGTCACGATGTTGATGGCCGGCTGGCGAATCAGCTGGAGCGCGGAGTACAGCGTGGTGCTCTTGCCAGAGCCTGTTGGACCTGTGACCAGGAGCATGCCCTGCGGCAGGTGAAGGATCTCTTCCATCGCTTCGGCCATTTCAGCCGGGATACCGAGCCCCTTGAAATCCTGGGAGGGCGCGTTGGCTTCCAGGAGCCGAAGCACAACTTTTTCGCCGTATTGCGTGGGTAGCGTGGAAACGCGCAGGTCGATGCGGCGGGCATTGATTTTCACAACGAATCGGCCGTCCTGTGGATTGCGCCGCTCGGCAATGTCCATATCGGAGAGGATCTTGATGCGCGAGACGACCTGATGCTGCAGCGCACGCGGGATGCGCTGGAATTCGCGCAGGATGCCGTCGATTCGGAACCGCACAGAAGTTTCACCGGCCTGCGGTTCGATGTGAACGTCACTGGCTCTCTTTGATGCGCCTGCCCGGATGATTTGCGCTACCAACTGGACGGCAGGAGTGCTCCGCGACTTCTGCTGGAGTTCCTGCTGCATTTCGCGCATCGCTTCGACGTTGCGCTGCTGAGAGCTGGAGGAGATGAACTCCATCCCCGTCATGTCGTCGGCGACTTGCACAGTCTCCGCTATCGCGCTTGAGGATGGGTATAAACGCTCGATCGCGGCTACGATTTCCTCTTGGAATGCGAAACGCGGACTGATTTTCAGTCCAGTCTTGAATTGCAGCTCATCCAGGATCTGGACATTTTGCGGCTTGGCCATGGCAACGACGAGAGACTTCCCATCGAGCCCTACAGGGACGGCAAGATCTCGCCGGGCCACGGACACGGGGATTAGCTTGAGGGCTTCGGCGGGGGGATCAATCGTGGAACAATCCTGATACGGGACGCCGGCAACTTCTGTAATTGCGGCGTGGAGATCTTGTCTTGTGACGAGTTTGCGTTCGAGCAGCAGTTCGCCAAGGTGAATGCCCCGGCCCTGCTGATCGAGCAGGGCTTTTTTCAGATCGGCAGCGGAAATTTGGCCGCGCTCATAGAGGACTTCCCCTAATCGCTTCTTCTTCATTTTTCTGCGTTTCCTTCCTGCGGGCGCACAAGCCTCTGCAGGACAGGCGGTAAAACGGAAGGGGGGTACCTGTAATTTAATAATAAGCACGAACTGCGCCGAATACTGGCACTTTTTACCGGTGAGTGTTTTCTTAGGCACCGTCACGGACGCATGAGGTGACTCATCCAGCGAGCGGATGCTCACCCGATCGGTCTTCCGCCAGTTCAGAAGCGGCCCGTAATAGCTTGGGCCAACAGAAGCGCGCCGATGCCCGCCAAGCCGAGGTACAGATACTTGAAAAATGCCTCGCCGTGGAGCCGGTGGTTGATCGCCCTGCCGAGATACACGCCCAGGAAAGTTACCGGGAGAGAGAGCAGGTAGTAGCGAGTTATGGCGGAGGTCCACAGACCGGCCAAACCGTACCCGATCATGCCGATAATGCTGGCGGGCAGAAAATACCCTTGCAGGGTCGCGCGGAAATGTTGTGCGGACCATCTACGCATGGCACCGTACACAGCGAGGGGCGGGCCATTCATTCCGTAGGCTCCGCCGAGGACGCCGGCGCAGAATCCGCACGCCAACAGCCAACCGCGGCTGTCCTGCTTTAATTCCAGGGGCGCGCGGCCTATTAAGGAATAGACTGCGAACGCGATGATGATGATTCCCAGCGCCGCCTTCAACCCCCGCTGATGGCTGTTCGTTAGCAGCAACAGACCCAATGGGATGCCAAACAGGCTGGAGACGACGAGCCATCCAGCGCTGCTCAGGTGGATTTTTTCCCAATCCTGAATCACAACGATGCCGGCGATGGTGATGGACACAAGCACGGCAAGCGGGGCTGCGACCGGCAGCGGCAACCAGAACGCGAGCAGAGGAACCGCTACCAGCGCTTCACCGAAGCCGAAGGCCGAACGGATCACCGTGGCGATCAAGATGACGCATAAAACGTAAATCAGCGTGATGTCGATGGCTGGCTCCGGGACGGATGAGATGACGATGGCACAAACTAAGAATACCTGTTAAAGATGGAATTCAGAGGGGCGGGAAAATGGCCGCAAGATTCACCGGAATTGGCTTGTACGTGTTCGCCGGGCTGCTTTCCGCAACAGCCGCAGCGGCGCAGGGCACCCTCTGGCGGATTGACGCCGCGCAATCCACGGCGCGGCTCTATGTCGCTGCGTCCAATCGGCGGGACGCAAGAATCAACGTCGGGGTCGCTCGGCTGACCGGAAATATCCTCCAGGGTGAAGATAGTGTTTTGCCGGCTACAGTTGTGTTCCAGATTTATCCTGCGGATAGTAATTCCAAACTTCGCAAGCCGGATGGAGCTCTGCCCTCTTCGCAAACTCGGATCCAGGCGAACTCCGCCACGATTGCCTTCCGGTCGAGAACTGTCCAATTGGTGGATCAGAAGAGTGTGCTCGTGCGGGGCGATCTGACGGCCACTTATGTTTCGCAGAATGCGGACTACGATCCGTCCAAGGGATATTCCGGGCCGATTTTTGGCCCTCCGGTCATTCATTCGGTCAAACGGGAGGTTGGGTTTGTATTCCGGGTGGCGCCTCTCGCTGGGAAACGCGAAGCCAAGCGAGGGATTGTTGAGTGGTCGGCGTCCAGCGTGATCGCCGGCGACCTGTTCCCGGAACTTTGGAACGCCGTGGTGACCACCGATTGGCCTGCCTTCATGGTAGACGAGCAGTGCAACCCGCCCGTCGATGCAGGCGAGGATTTCTCCGTGCCGGCCTGCACGGGAAAGCTGATCGAACCCATGCCGCCAACGGACACGCATTGCGACATGCCCCCGGCGGTGGGCGAGGATTTTTCCGGCGCAACTTGTGATGGCGCCCCCTTGCCGGTCGTTCCCAAGGAAGAAAAACGGGGCCGCGAGAAAGGTGGCCAATCGAAGAAGGGTTCAGATGGGAATATGGCGAACGTAGTGGAGATCGAGCTGGTTCTGCGGCTGGCGAGAGTGAACCCCGCGCGGCAAAGCCGGCCGCCGAGCACAAACGATCCGACTGCCCGGAATGTTGGCGGCAAACAACCCCATTCGGGTCCCGCCTGAGAAGCAAAGTACGCGCCTTTGCATTTCTTGCTAACGCAATCAGGAGTTGGAGGTAGTGGCGAAGGCCAGCGTGAGCAAAGTTTTTTGCTCCAGTTCGTGCGCTTTTGCGGAGCCGGTGGCCGGACTGGCGCTGGCGGAGCGCTTCACGGAACGAACGCGAAGGTTCTTGGCTTGCGCGATGCGTTCGAGGCGCGGAAGAACGTAGAAGAGGGCGCCCATATTCGCGGGCTCTTCCTGAACCCACACGATTTCGCGAGCGTTGGGATGCGCGTCGATCGCGGCGGCGATTTCCGCCTTCGGCAGCGGGTAGAGCTGGTCGAGGAAGAAGATGGCAGTGTTCTTATCCTTGCGGCGGCGACGTTCGGCGCGCAGCTCGTGGCCAACCTTGCCGCTGGCGATCAGGATGCTGTGTGCGTCGGTCACTTCGGTGTCAGGCACAAGAGTCAGGAAGCGCGGACGTGAAAAATCGGCTAGCGGTGAACTGGCGTCCGGATGGCGCAGCATGCTTTTGGGCGTGAAAACGATCAAAGGCTTGCGCCACGGGCGGCGTGCCTGGCGGCGCAGCAGGTGAAAATATTGCGCCGCGGTGGAGGGCTGGCAGATGTTCATGTTGCCTTCCGCAGCCAGTTGCATGAATCGCTCAATGCGCGCGCTCGAATGCTCGGGACCCTGGCCTTCGTAGCCGTGCGGCAGCAAAAGCACCAATCCGGTTGGCAGACCCCATTTGTCTTCGCTGGCGCTGAGGAATTGATCGATGATCACCTGTGCGCCGTTCGCGAAATCGCCGAACTGCGCCTCCCAGAGAATTAGCGCTTCGGGGTAGTCGCGCGAGAAGCCATATTCGAACCCGAGGCAGCCGGCTTCGGAAAGCGATGAATTGTGAATCTCGCAGAACGCCTGGTCCGGCGCGAGGTGAGCGAGCGGCAGATAATCCTGCTCGGTTTGCGTATCCACCAGCATCGCGTGGCGCTGGCTGAATGTGCCGCGCTGCGAATCCTGTCCCGTTAGGCGAACGGGATTGCCTTCCAGAACCAGCGAGCCGTATGCGAGCAGTTCGGCGAAACCGTAATCCACGCCGCGCTTGCCATTGCCCATTTCGGCGCGCTGCTCCAGGAGTTTCACGATTTTCGCGTGCACGTGAAAACCGGCGGGGGCTCGCACCAAGCCTTCCGTTATTTTGGCCAGCGTTTCCACTGGTAGGCCGGTGTCTACTTCATATTGCGGGTCGTACTTTCCGAAGTGATACGGCGTCCAGTAATCCGGCAGCTTGCGCAGGTGGGGAATTTTCGTCACTTTCCGCGCCTGGTGCTGCTCTTCTTCGTATTCCTTCTTGATGGAGTCCGCAATCGACTCCGCAGCGATGCCGGTTTGCTCGGCGTAAATTTTCCAGAGCGGCGGGTGGTTCTTGATGCGTTCGTAGAGGCGCGGCTGGGTGATCGTGGGATCGTCGACTTCGCTGTGGCCGTGGCGGCGATAACCGATCAGGTCGACGACCACGTCAGAGTTGAATTCGGCGCGATATTCCGCGGCGAGGCGCCCGATGCGGACCACGGCGTCCGGATCTTCGGCGTTGACATGGAAGATGGGAACGCTCTGGCGGCGCGCGATGCTGGAGGCGTAGCGCGAAGAATGCTCCTGCGTGGGCCGCGTGGTGAAGCCGATCAGGTTGTTGACGACGATATGGATGCTGCCGCCGACGGTGTAGGCGGCGAGGTCGGCCAGGTTCAGCGTTTCCGCCCAGATGCCCTGGCCCGCAAACGCTGCGTCGCCGTGCATGACGATCGTCCAGACCTTGTTGAGCATGGGCTTGGAGCGGTCGAGTTGCGCTCCCTTGGCGCCGTGGCGCGTCAACTTGGCGCGCGCGCGGCCCATGGCCACGGGATCCACGGCTTCCAGGTGGCTGGGATTCGAGACGAGGTGAATGTTGATTTTCTTGCCGGCGGAGGTGGTGTACACGCCGGTGGCGCCGACGTGGTATTTCACGTCGCCCGCGCCGAGCACGCTGCGCGGATCGACGTCTTCGAATCCGGCTACCACGTCATGCGGTGTCTTGCACGCGATGTGCGTCATCACGTTTAGTCGCCCGCGATGGCTCATAGCCACGATGGAATCGCTGCCACCGAATTCGCCTGCCGAATCGAGGATGGAATCCAGAAGGGGAATCAGCGAGGTATTTCCTTCGAGAGAGAATCGCTTGCTGCCCAGGTAGCGGCTCTGCAGTACCTGCTCGAATAGGTCGGCGCGGATCAGACGCTCCAGAATTTTTTGCTGGTTGACCTCGAACTCCGGGCCTTCCATGCGCTCCGCGATCCAGCGGCGCCGCTCGGGTTCCGGCAGGTGCTCGAACTCCACACCGATCGTGCCGCAGTAAAAACCCCGTGCCTCCTCGGCAAATTCGCCGGAGAAGCCCTGCAGATCGGGGAATTTCATCGGCGCGAAGAAGCCCAGGGGATCGAGCGTGGATTCGTAAAAGCCCCAGCGGCGGAACAGCGCAAAGATGCGTTCGCGCTCGGCGTGAGCGTTGCCGTTGCTGGATGTGGATTTCCGGGAAGTCTTCGCGGATTTATCAGGGACGAGTGTTGTACGGTTGGCCATGGGTCAGTTCTACAGAACTACTATTTTGCCACAAGAGCGTGGGTCCGCCGAAATCCTGGTAAAGCTGAGTTTCCGAGTAGCGCGTCTATCTGACTGTCGATTCCGGAAAGCTCGTATTCCACTAAAATTTGATTGCTGGCGCAAGGTGGCAGGGCTTTCCCGGGAAGGCGGCCTGTTCCAAGTTCTTAAACTGGCGCTCGATAATTGCGAAATCAGCGGGAATCGACTCCGGCTTTCCCCCGTAGGTCCCGATGCCGAAACTCCGGCCAGCCTTTTCTGATCCGTTGCTGACGAATATTTCGTGGAGTTCAAACTCGCTGGGATTCGGCCAGTTGTCGAAAAAAATGAACTGTTTCTCTGGGAGCGCCCAGAAGCGCCTCTCGATCATCAAGCCGAGTATTTCCTTAACTTTGTCTGGGCTAATTCTTTCTTTGCAGGTTGGAACATCGTTCCTAGCCATCATCCGCCGCGGGTACGCCTGCAAAATGAGAGTGCCGTCTCCGCTGACAAACAATAAGTGAAAACCGTGCTCAGTTGGCGAATCGTACATGATTCTCAGCTTTTGCAGGCCCTGGTTATCCCGCATGATGGCTTGCAGATCGAGTTGATGGATATACGAATCCGTAGATGGGGGGATGATGCAAAACAGGATTGCAAGCAAGGTTCTCATGGCTAGCGACTGTACGATTCAACCTCAATGCGGATGAGTTGTATACGATGAAACCCCGGCAGGAACCGGTCTCTAAGGGTTGCCGTTTAAGTTCAATGCTGCGCGCCGGGTGGCACCTAAGCACCTTTCGCTGCATCAGAATAGAAGCTTTGTGGGAACGCGGATAGAATCTAGGGGTTACCAGTAGTACGGTTCTCGGGTAAAATAAGAGGTTCGGGGGCTGGGTTTCCCGCATCGAACGTTAAGTCTAACTTTTCATCAGGGGACGGAATGCCTGTACCAATTTCCCAAGCGTGGACGGTAGCGAGTTACGTCCTCAAACAAAAGATTCAGGGACGGAAGCAGTATCCGCTCGTCCTGATGCTGGAGCCGCTGTACAAATGCAACCTGGCTTGCGCGGGCTGCGGGAAAATTCAATATCCTGCGCACGTGCTGAAGCAGGAGCTCTCTCCGGAAGAATGCTTCAAAGCGGTGGAAGAGTGCGGCGCGCCGATGGTGTCCATCCCGGGCGGCGAACCGCTGATGCACTCCCAGATCGATAAAATCGTTGAGGGCCTGGTGGCCCGCAAGAAGTACATCTATCTCTGCACCAACGCGCTGCTGCTGAAGGAAAAGCTGCACCTCTTCAAGCCAAGCAAATACCTGACATTTTCGGTTCACATTGATGGGCAGAAGGAACACCACGACTTTTCCGTTTGCCGAGAAGGCGGATTTGAGCTGGCCATCGAGGGAGTCCGCGAAGCGCTGAAGCAGGGCTTCCGCGTGACCACGAACACTACTTTATTCGACGGGGCCGACCCGAACAGCGTGCGCGCTTTCTTCGACGAAATGATGGCGTTGGGCGTCGAAGGCATGATGCTTTCGCCCGGCTATTCCTACGACAAAGCGCCCGACCAGAAGCACTTCCTGGGCCGCGCCAGAACGCGCCGGTTGTTCCGCGCGATCCTCTCGAACCGCAAGCCCACCTGGCGATTCAACCAGTCCATGCTTTTCCTGGAATTCTTGATGGGCAAGCGCGATTTCCGCTGTACTCCCTGGGGCATGCCGACGTATTCCATCTTCGGCTGGCAGAAGCCATGTTATTTGCTGCAGGACGGCTACGCGGAGACCTTCAACGAATTGATGACCACGACCGAATGGGATAACTTCGGCACCGAATCCGGCAATCCCAAGTGCGCCAACTGCATGGTGCACAGCGGCTACGAAGCCTCCGGGGTGGATTACACATTCGGCTCGCTGAAGGGCCTGTTCGCCGCGGCCAAAGCGACTCTCTTCACGAAGAACGAAGATGACGAAGCCTATCGCATGCTGAATGAACCGGTACGCCCGGTACATTCCTACAATCCCCTGGTGCAAATCGAAACACCCAGTAACAATCTTGAGGAAACCCGCGCATGACCGGCCCGAGGCACGCCGATCGTCCGGAGCACACGCTGCATCCGGATCAACTGGAAGTCGCCCCAGGTTTTCAACACGAAGGCCTGCAAGGCTGGATTCCGGAACTTGCCAACGAGGACGATTTGCGCGAAGCCCTCGAAAAGGCCTTCGACTATCGCGGTGATGTAACGATTACACGCAAGGACGGCACAAAGCTCGAGGGCTACATCTTCGATCGCGTGACCGGCGTCATGCTCGGAAATTCCTTCGTGCGTCTTTTGCCAAAGGATTCCAATCAACGTACCAAAATTGCATATTCGGATATAGCCGCACTGTCATTTAGCGGCCGTGACACCGCCGCCGGCAAGAGCTGGGAAGCCTGGGTAAAGAAGTATTGGGAAAAGAAGAGCACCGGCGATGGTCAGGCTAGCCTGCAGCCGGAGTCGCTGGAAGAGTAATTCTTCCCCGCCCGAGAGGCCCCAGGGACCGCCCAAAGGGCCTAAAATACGAAAAATCAGCGAGTTACAAAAAGGTGAGGGGAGGGGTGTGTCTAAATCCCCTCTGGACAATAAGCCCTTTCCTGTGATAGGCTTACGTATAGCGTTTGTTGCTCTTGTATTACCTTTTGACTCGTTCAGAGGGCTGCGACAACACATCGCAGCCTTTTTTTTGTCGGGCTGGAGGCCGTCTCGGAGCTTGGGAGACCAGACCCCGCGACCAAGAGAGGCAAAGCAATTTCAACATCGAGGTTGTGCAGTGAAGGAACAAGGAACAGTGAAGTGGTTCAATGCTTCGAAGGGCTACGGGTTCATCCAACGCCAGACCGGGGAAGATGTTTTCGTGCACTTCTCCGCCATTCAGATGGATGGGTACAAGGCCCTGAATGAAGGCCAGGCGGTGGAATTCGAAGTAAAGAAGGGCCCGAAGGGCCTTCAGGCAGAGAACGTCACAAGCCTCTAGCCTGTGGAGATGGGAGAGGTTCTCGAGGGGTCGGGAACCTCTCACTTTCGAGAAAGCGGACGGAATTAAAAAATAGCGAGTGCGGTCTAAGGAGGAAGTTGTGCAAGTAATGCAGGAAGGACAAACCATCAAGCACGATCAGTACGGACTGGGGATCGTCACGGCCTCGGATCCGGAACGCACGGCGATTGATTTCGACGACCACGGACCCAAACTTTTCGTGACAAGTATCTTCGTGGCCGAACTCATCGGCGAAGCGCCGGCAACCCCGCCCAAGACCAAGCGCCGTCGCAAAGCATCCACCGCCGCAAAAGCCACCAAGAAAGCCGCCGCAGCTGCATCCGCCAAGTAAGCAGAGCATTCCCGCAGTACAACACCCGGTAGACGCGCCAGAAATGGCGCAGGGGTGTGTCTCGCACTTCTCCGTGTTTTCCAATTTGCGGCTCAGCTCATAAGCGATCTGAAAGCAATCGAGGCGGCGCTACACCCGAATTCGCCTTAAGGAGCCGATGATAGGCGAATGTGCCGCGAACCCCATTGATAAATGCGACTATGAGCAGAGTTATGGCTAGAACCGTGAAGCGCCGGTCGCCGGACTGAGCAACGAATTTGGTAAGAGCGTAAAGCTGACAGACGACAAAGCAAGCCAACCCGGCGATCGCGGCCGGCTTTGAGAAACGGTATATCCCATAGGCAATCGCCAGGAACAACAGCATCTGCGGCACGACAAGTCGTGGATCAACGAAAGACTTAACAGTTGGGGATTCCGCGAGCATAGCAAACGCGGTCATTCCGGCAAGAGCAAGCGCGGCCCACATTCCCTGTCGGCTGGCTTCTCTGGCGCTTTCCAAGTCACTCAGGTCTGGCCAGTATCTTTCCCACATGTGTTAGCGGACGGCGGATTCGGCCTGGTCGAAGGCGTGATAGGAAGAACGAACTAGCGGGCCGGATTCCACGTGCTTGAAACCCAATTTTTCACCCCGCACTTTGTATTCGGCAAACTCGTCCGGATGGACGAACCGGATCACGGGCAAATGTTCGCGGGTGGGTTGCAGATATTGGCCGAGAGTAAGAATATCGGTGCCCTGGGCCGCGAGATCCTGCATTGTTGCCAGCACTTCTTCTTTTTCTTCGCCCAATCCCAGCATCATCCCTGTTTTGGTGGGCACATCCGCGTGCATTTCCTTGGCGCGGCGCAGCAACTCCAGCGACCGCTCGTAAAGCGCACCCTTGCGCACCTGGCCGTATAACCGTGGAACCGTTTCCGTGTTGTGGTTCAGAATGTCTGGCTTCACCTCCAAGACAACGTTCAGCGCGTTCCAGTCACCGCGAAAGTCGGGAATCAGCACTTCCACCTTGCAGTCCGGCACGCGCTTGCGGATTTCCTGAATCGTGCGCGCGAAAATGTGCGCGCCGCCGTCGGGCTGGTCGTCGCGATTCACGCTGGTAACCACCGCATAGCGCAAGCCCATCGAAGCAACCGCCTCGGCAACGCGAAAAGGCTCTTCCTCGTCTGGAGGGCCAACAGGCTTGCCCGAGGGAACGGCGCAGAACCCGCACGCCCGCGTGCAGATGTCGCCCAATATCATGAATGTGGCGGTTCCGTGCTCCCAGCACTCGCCCATGTTCGGGCAGCGCGCGGATTCGCATACGGTGTGGAGATCCAGCGTGCGCATGATGCGCTTCAGGTCCTGGTAGCGCTCTCCGCCAAAGAATTTCACGCGCAGCCAATCCGGCCGCGGATGTGCGTTGGGCGCGGGAAGGTGCGGTGCTGCGCCATTGGAGATGATGTTAAAGGGAGAGGCCATGTGGCTGGTCCAGAACCTATAGTTTACGGGAAAAGCGTCTGGGAACAAACTGCAAGTAGGTGGGGATCCTTCGGGCACTTGCGGCATTTTGAGGTGTCCAATAGACAGTCCCCGGAGAGGTGCCTATGCTTCGAGCAGCTTTCCTGTTCCTGAGTCTTGTCTCGTTTGCCCCGTTCTCACCCGCACAATCCCCAGAACCTCAAACACGCACCATGGAGGCCCTGCTGTCCGAGATCCGCCAGCTACGCCAAGACCTGCAGGCCGCCGCCATCGCCACTCGAAAAGCCCAAATCGTCATCTACAGGTTGCATGTGCAGGCCGCCGTCGTCGAACGCGCGACGGACCGCCTGGAGAATGCGAAAGGCGAACTCGCCCAGCTGGATACTCAAAAGCAATCCCTAATCGAACAGATCAAACAGCTAGAGGAGATGAAGGACCGGCCGGAGAATGAGCAGAGACGCAAGCAGTTCGAGGACTACCTCTCAAATGCCAAAGCAAATCTGGAAGCGTTGGTTCCAAGGGAGCAGGAGCTTCAAGCAAAACAGATCGAGCTGGAAGCTGATTTGCGGACCGAACAGGCCAGATGGAATCGCCTGCAGGACCAATTGGACCGTCTGGAAAATTCTCTTGAAATTTCTGGACTTCAAGCAGGCAATCAACCATAGAAAGATGCGCAGCGCTTTCGATTTGAGCTATCGTCGTCATCAACCTACGGCCAATTGCATGGAAGATGTAGTCCTAACGTGTTTTCTTTAGGACACGAGCAACCAGTTCGTCCAATCTCGAAAGCAACAGCTTCAGGATGGGAGACTGGTTCGACTTTTTGTAGCCAAAGACCAGATCAACTGTTGGCGTGTCGCCCTTCAAAGGGCGACTGGTTACGGAGGATGGCAGAAAGTTCTGTGCGTACGCAGGTAACAACCCAACGCCGCGGGTGGAGATTATCAGGGAAATTCCCATGGTGACGTTGTCCGCCTCGTGGGCGGGTGTGATGTTGGCTCCGGAGCGCTTCAGATAATCGTCGATGACCGTACGAAGGACAGGAGCGGTGTCCGACACGGTCACGAATGTCTCTGCTGCCAGATCCCTTGGACTTATGGCCTTGAGCGCGGCGAGGCGGTGGTCATTAGCCAAGACCACCACCAAGGGCTCCTTGAGGAGAAGTTCGTACGCCAACTCCGGCGCGCTTTCTTCCCGTCGAAGAAACGCCGCATCAACCTTTCCTTTCGCAAGAGCGTCGGCGAGACGCGGAGAGTAATTGCTCGAGATCACCACATCCACGTTCGGCAATTCGTCGCGCAAGACCTGGAGGGCCTGCGGCATCCAAGTCAGTTCGTGCCCGGTCAGAAAGCCCATCACAAAGTTTGGCTTTGCGGGATGGGCGATGCGGCGGGCTGCCTCCCCCGCGGCCTCCACCTGGGCCAGCACCAAGCGTGCGTGATCCAGAAAGGCTCGGCCCGCGGGAGTCAATTCGATCCCCCGAGCGCTGCGCGTCAGCAGTTGGGCGCCGACCTCTCCTTCCAGATCCCGGATCTGGCGGCTCAGGGACGGCTGGGACGTGTGCAGAGTCTCCTCCGCCGCGACGGTGAGGCTTCCAGCGTCTGCGACTGCAACGAAATAGCGAAGATGCCGTAGTTCCATCAGTCACTCCATGCCTGCCAGGCATGACCAACGACCTACAAAGTCTACATCACTCCGCAAAAGTTCCGCATCAGATTGGTCAAAGCAAGCGTAATCATCGGCTGGCCGGAAACCCTGGGCATGCTCAGCACGCAGAACCAGCTGGCCTATGGTAGAAGTTCTGAGAAAGAAGGAGAAAGACAATGTCCAAAAAACTGGAAGGAAAAATTGCACTCATTACGGGTGGCTCGCGTGGTATTGGAGCGGCAATCGCTAAGCGTCTGGCTGCGGACGGAGCGAACGTGGCCATTACCTACACGAAAGGTACAGACGCGGCTGCGTCGGTCGTAAAGGAAATTGAACGGGCTGGCCGAAAGGCGATCGCGATTCAGGCGGACGCCACCGACGCTGCCGCCGTCAAAGCCGCGGTCGAAAAGGCAGTCGCAACCTTCGGCCGTCTCGACGTCCTTGTAAACAATGCCGGCACGGCAATTCCCAAAACGTTCGAGGAGACCACGTTGGAGGAAATGGACCAAGTGATTGGAGTCAACGTGCGCGGCGTATTCGTCGCGACACAAGCGGCGCTGAAGCACATGAAGAGCGGCGGTCGCATCATCATGATTGGTTCGGCCGTGGGTGAGCGTGTCGCGGCCCCCGGGCTTGTGCCTTATGCGGGCACGAAGGGAGCCGTCAAGATGTTCACTCAGGCGCTGGCCCGAGAGATCGGAGGCCGGGGCATCACCGTCAACAACGTGCAGCCTGGGCCGATCGACACGGAATTGAATCCCGCCGCAGGCGACTGGGCAGTACCACAGAAGGCCGCAACATCACTCAACCGCTATGGGCACGTTGATGAGGTCGCAGCGCTGGTGTCGTTTGTCGCCGGCCCGGAGTCCTCGTACATTACCGGCGCGAACCTTACCGTGGATGGCGGAATGAATGCCTGAGTCCAGGCGGCAGCTCATCGGCTTCGCGAAATCCTCAATCTAGTTCCGTGGTGTCGGCAAGGGCTCATGAGGTGAATGAAGTCTCAAAACCCGCGTCCACTTCCTTTGGAAAAAAACCGTATCCTTATTGTGCTGTTAAGCATCACGTATTGTACTAGGAGAGATCCGATGTCCGCCACAAGCGTTCAGTTCACTGTTGCAGCCCATATCATGGCGGCTCTCGGTTTTTTTCGCGGCAAGGAAATCCCTTCGGCAACTCTCGCCGAAAGTGTGAATGCAGACCCCACATTTGTGAGGAAATCTCTCTCGAAACTCGCAAAGGCGGGCCTGATCGTCACAAAGCGCGGTAAGAACGGCGCGAGCGGGTTGACCCGTTCCCCTGAGCAAATAACGCTTTTGGACATTTATCGCGCCAGCGGGGCACCACTGACATTCGCGATTCATGACTATCCAGTGGAGAAGAAATGCCCCATCAGCACCAACATTAAAGGATGCATGTCATCGGTTCTAAAAAAAGCTCAGGGGAGCTTCGAGAGTAGTCTTAGTGGAATAACGCTCGCCGATGTAGTTGTGGAAATCCGCCGGGCGCGCCGGTAAATTTTTTGTGTTTATATGTGCATATTATTATCACAAATACGGAAAAGGGAGAACCAAATATGAGCAGATCTGAGGAAAACGACATGAATGTGATTTTGGGGGCGAGCGGAAACACGGGCTCGATCATCGCCAATTTCCTGCTGTCGAATGGCGAAAAGGTGCGAGTCGTGGGGCGCGACGCGGGGCGGCTGCAGCGGTTTGTGCGCAAAGGCGCGGAGGCTTTCACAGCCGACCTGAGCGATGCGGCTGCGCTCACCAAAGCCTTCGACGGCGCCCGCGCGGCATACCTGATGTTGCCGCCGCTGAACTCCCGGGAAGGGCAAGAGCGAGAGAGCGATGCGATCGCGAAAGCCGCGAAGGAGTCTGGTCTGCGCTACGCGGTGCACTTGAGCAGCTACGGCGCTCATGTCCCGGAAGGCACCGGGCCAGTCACCGGGCTGCATTCTTCGGAGCAAAAACTGAACGCGATTGGTGATTTGAACGTTCTGCACTTGCGAGCTGCCTATTTCATGGAAAACAACATGGCGGCGATCGGCATGATTCGAGGGATGGGACTGTTCGGGCATGCGCTGCTACCCGAGCTGAGGCTGCCCATGATCGCGGCGCGCGACGTTGGCGACTACGCGGGGCCGCGCCTCCTGGAACTGGACTTTTCCGGCAAACAAACGCGCGAACTGCTTGGCGAGCGCGACCTATCGATGGCGGAAGCTACCGCGCTGATTGGACGCGGCATTGGCAAACCCGATCTGCGTTACGAGCAGTTTTCGTACGACCAGTTAGGGCAGGCGTTGGCACAAATAGGCTTTTCGCCAAAGAAAGCCGCGGTGTACATCGAAATGTTCGAGGCTATCAACGCAGGACTTCTCGCTGCGCAGGAGCAGCGTTCGACGGAAAACAGCACACCGACTTCGTTTGAAACATTTGTGCAGGATGTCTTTGTGCCTGCGTATCTCACGAAGACTTCCGCCGCTTAGGCTCTCGGAGCCGGGGAGTTCCCGGCTCAGCAGCACGGAGAAAAAATGAGCAAAAAACTTGAAGGCAAGACCGCCGTGATTACCGGCGGCACAGAAGGGATTGGGCTGGCTGCGGCAAAGCTTTTCGTCAAAGAGGGTGCCTATGTCTTCATAACAGGGCGCCGCCAGCAGGAGCTCCATGAGGCCGTGGAGGCGATCGGAACCAACGTTTCTGGAGTTCAGGGAGACGTTGCCAACCTCGCCGATCTTGATCGTCTTTACGAGACGGTTGCTAAGATGAAGGGGCGAATCGATATTGTTTTCGCCAACGCCGGTGTTGGCGAATTTGTTCCCTTTGGAGCGGTCACCGAAGAGCATTTCGATAAGCTATTCAATATCAATGTGCGTGGAACGCTCTTCACGGTGCAAAAGGCCTTACCGCTGCTGAAGGATGGTGGCTCGATCATTCTCAACGGCTCTGTCGCGAGCGTTAAGGGTACGGCCTCATTCGGCGTCTATGCCGCTAGTAAAGCTGCCATCCGCTCCTTCGTGCGAACCTGGACTACAGATCTGAGGGACCGTCGTATCCGCTCAAACGTGGTTAGTCCGGGTCCGATCAATACGCCGCTGGTGAATCGGCAATCCGCCGACGTGATTACGCGGATTGTGTCCACTATCCCGATGGGACGCATGGGAGAACCTGAAGAAGTTGCCAAGGTGGCATTGTTTCTGGCGTCGGATGACTCCAGCTTCGTCACGGGTATCGAACTGTTCGTTGATGGCGGAAGAGCTCAAGTCTAAATAATAAAAGAGAAGTGGGATCCCGCAACCCAGGGGTTGGAATTACAGGGGTTGGCGGGAAGAGCGGACGAAATCGCGCAGGACGGTGACGTTGGGGCCGTAGGCGCCGATGCGGCCGGCATCCACGGGGAGCCCCAGGCTTTCCGCCATATCCAGGTCCACGCCGGCATCGTCCAGTTCGGAGAGGCTGAAACCTGCCGCGGGCAAAACGCGGTTAAACCCGGTCGGATAGACCGGCCGGGGTGGACGATGACGCTGCCACGGGCGGCGCGCCAGCTCGTAAAATTGCTTCCAATCGCGTTTGTGCCACGAATTCATCGTCTGGTTCAATCCGTTTTCCCCTATTGGATGCCAGCCAGGGGAATTAGGTTCTCCCACACTTCAGCCGGGGCCATCCCAAACTTGCCGCGAAACACCTGCGCAAGTACCTCTTGGTATATCCCAAGCCGCCGCGGATGAAAGAGATTCTTGGCCTGTTGTATCAAACACGTCAACCCGCGGATTGTTTCGGCGGCACGGGGCGAAGGAATGCAGGCGCCGAAGAGCGGTGACGCGGGCTGCGATGAAAACAGATTACAGCTCACGGCCAATTGGCGGGGATACTACACGGAAGGCCGCGGGTTAGCTACAAGAAATTCCGCGGGGCTGTGAATTTTGCGGGTGGAGGCGTGGTCAAAACAAAAAGACTTCGGGCGCAATACCAGCGCACCCGAAGTCAAAGATCAACTCAATGACAGATCGGAAAATTACCAGCGGTTGCCGCGGTCTCCACGGTCGCCGCGATCTCCGCCGCGCCCGCCACCGCCGCCACGTCCGCCGCGATCTCCGCCACGGCCTCCTCCGCCACCACCGCCGCCATAACCGCCGCGCCCACCGCCACCACCACCGCCGCCGGAGCGCTCTGTTTGCGGACGCGCTTCATTGACTACCAGGTTCCGGCCACCGAAATTCTGACCGTTGAGATTGGCGACCGCGCGATCCGCTTCTTCATCGTTCGTAATTTCGATGAAGGCAAAACCCCGCGATTGGCCCGTGAACCGATCCCGAATTAAGTTGATTGCGGACGGGTTGACCCCTACCTGTCCGAACCACTCCTGCAACTGCTCTTCAGATGCAGAGAACGGGAGATTACCGA
>Ga0210407_10000214_pt1 | contig 72191 bp, 74 predicted proteins | sample IncBWC27MmetaG_FD_150860 | JGI IMG/M metagenome (GOLD analysis project Ga0210407, IMG submission 150860) | Forest soil microbial communities from Barre Woods Harvard Forest LTER site, Petersham, Massachusetts, United States - Inc-BW-C-27-M | ecosystem: Environmental > Terrestrial > Soil >...
AACGATGCTCGGGCATTGCATCCATCTAAATCCGCGGGAAATCGCGGCGATCGCGGCAGCGCATTCAAGCGTTGCTCACTGCCCGACTTCGAATCTTTTTCTCGGCAGCGGCTTGATCAAGCTCGACCAACTCTTGAAAGCCGGTATCGCTATCGGACTCGGTTCCGACGTGGCGGCCGGACCTGAGCTCAACATGTGGCAGGTGATGCGCGCGGCTATCGATGTGCAGAAGGCGCGCGGAGCCTACGAAGCGAACCTGCGCTCGTTGCGCCCGAGCGAAGCATTTTATCTCGCCACGCACGGCGGCGCCCGCGCTCTCGGCAAAGCCGACGCGATCGGGACACTCGATGTCGGAAAGGAGGCCGACCTGATTATTGTCGATCTTGCCGCCCTTGTTCCTTACCCGCAGAACCGCGAAACGCTGGGCGCATTGTCCACTGAAGACGTGCTCGCGCTCTGCGTCTATCGGGGGGGACCGCACGCGAACCTGGAGACGTATGTGCGGGGAAAATGCGTTTATCCAGCACCGAAGCTCACTCCACTTTCATGAATTCGAATCCTGTCGATCCAATTGCCATCGCTATTCAAGAGGACATCGGTGAAGGCGATGTCACTACGGAGTTTTTTGTGCCGGCAGGTTTGCACGCCTCCGCCCAAATCATTGTGCGCGAAAAGGCGATTATCGCCGGTACGGAAACGGCCGCCGAAGTTTTTCACCGGCTCGATCCCGCGATTCGCCCTCGAGTGATTCGAGAGGACAGCGCCGAAGTCGAGGCGGGTGACGTTATCATCGAGATCGAGGGCCTGGCGCGCTCAATCCTAAAAGCGGAGCGGGTAGCTCTAAATTTTCTCCAGCGGCTCTCCGGCATTGCCACGCTCACCCGCAAATTTGTTAATGCCGCAGACAATCCTCGCGTTCAAATTTTGGATACGCGAAAAACCACACCGGGGCTTCGTGCACTCGAAAAAGCAGCGGTTGTGGCGGGTGGCGGCGTTAATCACCGCTTCGGCCTGTACGACATGGTAATGGTGAAAGATAATCATCTGATCGCGGATTCAGGATTATCCACATTCGCCGAGACGGTTCGGCGGTTGCGCAAAGAACGGCCGGGCGTGCGCATTGAAGTCGAGGCGGATCATCTCGAACAAGTGCGCGCATTTCTCGAAATAGACGAGGTCGATGTTATCCTGCTCGACAACATGAAGCGGACCGAGATGCGCGAGGCCGTGGCGCTCCGGAAAAATAAAGTGAAATTCGAGGCGAGCGGTGGCATCACCTTGAAAAACATCCGTCAAATTGCCGCCACCGGTGTGGATTACATTTCCGTCGGCGCACTCACTCACTCGGCCCCGGCGATAAATCTCTCGCTCGAAATCAGGAATGTCGCGCCTTGAGGCTGAAGCTCTCTGTCGTGCGCTGGGCGAATGCACGATCGGCCGCGAGATTGTCGTCCTTGAAAAAACCAGGTCAACGAACGATGCCGTTCTGCAAATGGCCACGCCGAACACGAGAGAAGGATTGGTTCTTTTTGCGGAACATCAGACCGCGGGTCGCGGCCAACGCAACAACGGCTGGGAATCTGCCGCCCGTAAAGGACTTTGGTTCTCAATTTTGTTGCGCCCGATGATCGACATCAGCAAATCGGCGCGACTGACCGCGTGGGCCGCGGAGACTGTTGCCAAAACAATCCAGCAGGAACTTGCTCTCGCAGCCACCATCAAGTTGCCAAACGATGTTTGTGTCGATGGAAAAAAGGTCGCGGGCATGCTAGTGGAAATGCGCGCTCAAGAACATGCGCCACACTTCGCCATCGCGGGAATCGGAATTAACGTGAATCAGACGCCGGAGGATTTTTCTGAAGAATTACGACCGCACGCGATTTCCCTGGCCATCGCTCTGAATCGACAAGTGGACCGGCAGAAGTTTGCCGCCGCGCTTCTGCTTAATCTCGATCGGACTTATCGCGAAATTTTCGCTTCGCATGAGGGTGGATCGAGCAGTCTCTTGTCCGCCTTCGGACGGACTCGTCCAGTGGCGAGCTCGATGTTAAAAACCAGGCGGCGAAGTCGCATTAATTAACATCGCCCCGAAAGCATTCGGGGCCAATCGACCTAGGCTCTACGCCGGAACTTTCAGCTGGTAAGTTTGCAAAGCGCGCAGCTTGGCCAGCGCCCGGCCGCTGTCGATTTGCTCACATGCTAAGGCAATCCCGTCATTCAAATCGCGGGCCAGTCCGGCGACCACAAATCCACTCGCGGCGTTGATCACGACCAGATTGCGCTTCGCTCCGGTTATTTCCCCAGCCAGAATCCCTTTCAGGCTGGCGGCATTCTCTTCCCGACCGCCACCGCGCAACTCCGCGGGGGTGCTTCGCGCAATCCCGAGCCAATGCGCATCGAGAACCGCCGAGGTAATTTTGTCCTCCCGCAACTCCGCAATGGTGGTCGGGCCACAAATCGAAACGTTGTCCATCCCGACATCCTCTTCCACCAGTCCATGAACCACCCAGGCGCGCTCCCGTCCCAGTTGGCGCAGCGCTTCCGCCAGTACCACCGGGAAGCGCGGCGAAAAAACGCCGATCAATTGCCGCCGGGGCCGCGCCGGATTTAGGAGCGGGCCGAGCAGATTAAAAATCGTGCGCTTATTCGCCCGCGCCAGACGCTCTCGCACTTGCGCGATCACACTAAACGCCGGGTGATATTGTCGAGCGAAAATAAATCCAAGTCCAAGGCGCTTGACGCATTCCTTTAACTCTTCCGGTCTCAGATGAATCGGAACGCCCAGTTCTTCGAGAACGTCCGCGCTGCCGCAGAGCGATGTCACCTTGCGGTTACCATGCTTGACCACCACCGCCCCGCCCGCCGCCAGGACGAACGTAATCGTGGTCGAGACATTGAAGAGGTTCAATCCCGCGCCACCGGTCCCGCAGACATCGATCATCGGTCCCGGCAAATCGGAAGGATCGATCATCGGATCGAGAGCGCGTCCCATGAGCGCACGCACAAACCCGACGATCTCATCCGCGCTTTCGCCCTTCTGATGCAGCGCCGTGAGAAACTCTACCTTCTTTTCATCCTCAACCTCGTCCGAAAGCAAAAGCACCACCGCATGATCGATGTCGCTGCTCTGGAGATCGAGTCCGCTCCGCAGTTTTTCGATGAGCGATTTCATTGGTTCGTTCAAGCGATGAAGGGTTGAAGAGTTAAAGCGGCAGAAGGCGTTTCGGCTCAACCCTTCATCGCTTCAAACTCCATGTCGCGCAGCCAATCGCGATAAACTTGCGGCGAAATTTCGGACGGCTTGATCTCGCTGCGGCCTCCCCAAAAGACATTCGTATAGGAAACTGGGATGCCACTCGCTTGAAGATGCCGATCCATTGCTGCCTTGTGTGCGAGCAGCAACTGCTTATCCGTCCCATGCGCCACCGCCATGATATTGACGTTCTTGAATTCGGGGCCGGCCTCGCGCCAATAGCAATGAGTCAGAATGTGATGCCGACCAACTTCGCCGCCCGCTTCGATTTCGCGGCCGGGCGGCACCGCCCAATGGAAGAGCGCGTTGAATCGCGTGACGCGCACGCCGCCAGCGGAAGGCTTGACGTGTTCGAGAAAGGTTGAGAAACGACCGATGATTTTGCGCGCGTTCAATTCATCGGCTACCCGATAGAATTCATCGAGCGAAACACGCGCTTCCCTCGCCCGCGCCGCCCACGGGGTCGGCCGAATTTCTTCCGGCGTAAATTCACGCTTGAGAGTCAGCAACACTTTCCACTCGCGCTCGTCAAGATCGACAATCTGCACCGGAATCATCTTCGCTAGCTCACTCGCTTTGCTGCCCGGTTCAATCGTCTTCCGGCGAACATGACCGACGCCGAGTGTGAAGATTCCCTTCGCTGGCATGAGCCGGAAATGTTCCGCGCCAACTTTTTGTGCGAGCAATTCCGCGTGCTCTTGCAATGAAAAGCCGTGCGGCACTTTCAACGTCGTCCAAAGTTTGTACTCCGATCCGGCGGTGACGGTGTCGGTCGAGCGCAAGACGACGTGGCCGGAAAATGGATCGCGCTGGAACATCCAGTCGAATGCGTTGTCGATTTTGTCCGCGGGAACTTTCCAGGCTACTAGCGCGCCGTCGGCCAGATTGGTCGCCAGTAGAGTTTGCCGAACGCGACGGATCGTGCCTGCACGCAGCATCGCCGCGATGCGCGTCATCACGACATCGACATCTAAGCCCGATCGCAGCGCAATCTCCTTAAATGGCTCGCGCACGAACCCCTCAATCTTGTCCTCGGAAATGGCGAGAATCTTCGCGTTGATCGGATCGTCATGTTCTACCGGCAGCATGCGAATTAATCCGCCAGGCACAGAAATTTGTCCAACCTTGCCGCGCGGTGCGGCCCGGCCAAGATCAGGCGGCGTTCCGAGTTAACTCGCACAGGAAAAGGATGGCCACAAAGTGACAGGCCGTGCCGGCAAGGACAAACAAGTGCCAGATGAAATGACGGTAGCGAAGGTGGTCGTTCGCAAAAAATAATACGCCGGTCGTATAAGCAATGCCTCCGGCCACGAGCCAGATCAATGCCGGAAAGGGGATCGCGAACGCAAGCGGGTGATTCGCGATCGGAACCAACCAACCCATTCCGAGGTAAAGAGACATCGCCAGTTTCGGATGACGCGATGGACCGCGCGTCGCCTTCATGACAACGCCAAAAATCGCGCACGCCCAAATGATTCCTAGAATCGTCGCGCCACCAACGCCGCGAAGCGGACCCAGCGCGAACGGTGTGTATGTCCCGGCAATGAGCAAGAAAATGGCGGAATGATCGAGCACACGCAAAATGGATTTCGCGCGCGTCTGCGGCCACGCGTGGTAAAGCGTCGATCCGAGATACAGCAACAACATTGTCGAAGTAAAAACGATCGTGCCGATAAGAAATCCGCTACTGCCGCGCGGAAGCGCCGCCAAGAGCAGGATCGGCGTCCCGACTAGCGCGGCAATAAAGCCCATCCCGTGACTGATGCTATTCGCCAGTTCTTCGCCTGCGGATTGCGTCCGCTTTGGCAGAGCGCGCGTCTCATCCATCGTCTTCACCAAGGTGGCACACAAGACGAGTTGAGCGATTTTGGAAAGTAAAATGATGATTGCCGCAAGCTAAGTGCTGATCGTTCAGCTGAAATTCAAGACGACCACCAAATGGGTACGATCAAAGCGATCTTTTTCGATGCCGCCGGCACGCTCTTTCATCCTCCGCTGGGCGTGGGCTATCACTACGCGCTCGTCGGTGAAGAAATCGGATTGCAATTAAACGCGACGCAACTCGACCACGCCTTTGTCAAGGCTTGGAATTCAATGCCGAAACGTGCGCCAATTAATGGCCCGCGCGAAAATGACGACAAAGATTGGTGGCACGATCTGGTAGATCTGGTGCTGGGTGAAGTCGCACCGTTATTGAGCGAACTCGATCGCGATAATTTTTTCGAGATCGCCTACGAGCACTTTGCCGAGGCGGGCGTGTGGGAGCTTTATCCGGAAGTTGTCGATGTTCTGGAGAAGTTGCATCCGCGCTTTCAATTGGCAGTTGTCTCCAATTTTGATGGACGATTGCGTTTTATTCTCGAGCAACTCGGTATCTCTAAATTTTTCAGGCACGTTTTTGTTTCCAGCGAACTCGGCGCGGACAAACCTGATCCCGAAATCTTCCGCCGTGGACTGAAAGTTATCGGTCTTCTGCCTCGCGAAGTCCTACATGTGGGCGACGATCCCGAGCGCGATTGGAAGGCGGCCAGTGCCGCGGGATTGTCGATCTTTCAATTGAACCGAGCGAAAAATTCGCTGCGCGATTTGTTGGCTTTTCTGTAGCGGCGGTCTATGACCGTCGACGAACGAATGAATGCGACGCTCACAGAGCGCCGCTACAGTTGTTGCAGCAACGTTTGAACTGGATTAGAAACTTTCTCTTCGCGCGAGGCGGTAGCTCAATCGGTAGAGCAGCCCCGAATGCTTTCGGGGTTGGTTGCCATCGAGAAATCGGATAAGTAAAAAGAAAGAACTAAACGGGTCGGTAGCTCAATCGGTAGAGCAGCGCCCTTTTAAGGCGTTGGTTCCGGGTTCGAGTCCCGGCCGACCCACTTTTCCATGGCTTGGGTCTATATTTTGCGTGGTGGGCGGCGATATTACATTGGCGCAACGGATGACCTTGAGCGCCGGTTGACCGAGCACATGCGCGGGAGCAATCACACCACCCGCCGCTTCGGCGCAGAGCTCGTGCTCATCGCGGCGAAGCAATTACCGTCGATGATCGCCAACGCTGAAGGCTTTCGGGGCTGCTCTCACCGATTCAGGTTCGCTGAGTTTAAGGCGGGTCTTCAGTAGAGCCAATATAATGTCGACCGGAAGGTTCCGGGTTCGAGTCCCGGCCGACCCAATACGCTGTACCGCAAATCAAGGAGCGGCGGTCTCCAGGCCGCCGCCATGGGTGCGCGACTTGCAAGGCACGGTGTTGCGGATAATTGAAATCGGTCTGTTTCGCCTGTTTGTGATGCTTCCCGGATAACGCGCTAAAATCCATGGATATCTCAACCCTCGCCAACCTGATCAACGCCATCGCGGTCACCGCGGGCGTGATTTTCGCGGCTACTCAGATTCGCGATTATCGGCGGCAGCGCCGGCGCGAATCGATGCTGAGTCTCGTGCGCTCGTTTCAAAGTCCCACTTTTGCGCAGGCGCTCCGGCGGGTCGTCGAACTGCCAGACAACACGAGCGGGAAACAGATTCAGGAAATTCTCGGTCCAAATGGCGAAGACATCATCGCACACTTGACCGGCACATGGGAAAGCATCGGCGTGCTCGTTTTTCACAACGAACTGACGCTTGACGTGGTGGACGATTTTTTCAGCGGGCCGATCGTTCTTTCGTGGAAAAAACTGCGCCCTTATGTCGAGTACCTGCGCCAGCAGTACGCCCGCGACACATGGTCGGAGTGGTTTCAATGGCTGGCCGAACGAATGATGGAGCGCGAATCGAAACTGCCAGTGGTGCCGGCCTACATCGCACATCGACTGGACACGAAGTCTTTCAAACGCTGGCTGGCCAAACGTGACTAAACTTGCCGTTCAAAATTTGCGCGACGGACGCCAAGCATTGTAGGAAATGATCTCGCACAAACATAAGTGTATTTTTGTCGAGGTGCCAAAGACTGGTTCGACCAGCGTGAGAGCTATTCTCGGCAAGGCGTGGAAACCGCATCTCAATTTATGGGAAATCAAAAACCTCATGGAGAGTTATTGGACGCATTTCGGCGGCCGAAAGAACCGAATTCTTGAGTGCTTGTATCTCACGCTTCCGAAGGAGCGACGGATGAAGATTGGACGGCGGCAATTTGAGACTTACTTCAAATTCGGATTTGTTCGCAACCCATGGGACCGAGTCGTTTCTCTATATGAGCGCACCGAAGCTCTGCAGCTAAAAGAGAAAATGACTTTCGACGAATTCGTGAATTGGATCCAGTACAGCAGCAGCACTTGCGTTCACTCTTCGCCGCATCGGTACCAGCTCGATTGGTTTGTCGATCCCAATGGGCGGATGCTCGCCGACTTCATTGGGAGATTTGAACGGTTGGACGAAGATTGGGCTTTTATTGCTCAAAAGCTGGGTGTCGCCGCAACTTTGCCACACCGGCGAGTCAACCCTCGGGCCCGGCACTACCGCGATTATTACACCGCTAGAACCCGGGAAGTAATCGCCGCCAAGTTCAAAGTGGATATCGACCACTTTGGCTATGAGTTCGCGGGCTGAAATGAAAGCAATTGTTCTAACATGCGATCGCTATCGAGCCATTACCGAGCACATGATTCTTCAATACGAACGGTTATGGCCGGATCATCCGTTTGTGTTCCGAATCCCCTATCAGCACATTGGCGGCAGAGACACCGAAAGAACGAATTACCGAAAAACGCCGGAAGCTATCAAGGAAACGGTTTTTCATCTGCTCGCAGATGTAGATGACGAGGAATGGATTTACTGGTGTGTGGACGATAAATATCCTATTCGGCTCGTCACCAACAAGATTGTAGATCTAATCAGACATACTGTTAGCTCGCCAGAGATAAGCGGCCTTCTCTTCTGTAGGTGCAGGGTCACCTTGGATAGTCCGAAGCTTGCCCTTTACCCAGAAGAGATAATCAGTCCTTCCGGGGATATTTACTTTGAGCGTAAAGCTTGGTATCAGATCTGGATCCATCAACTTCTCAAAGCCAAAGTGCTGCGCTACCTCTTTACCCATCTTCCTGATCGCATCCCGTCAGCAAAGGAAATGGATCAATTAAAAAACGATATCGTCAAACCATTGGACCTTCGGCTCTTTGTTACCAAGGAAAATTTTGCCGTTTTTGGTGAAAGCACATCGCGCGGCCTTATTACGCAAAATTGCTATGAAAGCATGGTAGCAAGTAACATTGAGTTTCCAGAGTGGTTTCGCCATCCCAATGGCCAGTACGTCACACTCGGAAAGTTATAGAGAAAACCGTCCGACATGTCTGAGCCGTCCGACCACCTTCTGCCGGCGCACGGCGGTTACCGAAAACTGCGGGGTTTCCACGTTTCAGAGCTGGTTTACGATGCCACTCTCATCTTCTGCGATCGCTTTATCGACGAATGCTCGCGCACTCACGATCAGATGGTCCAGGCCGCACGGAGCGGCGAGCAAAATGTCCTCGAGGGTAGCGTAGCCTCCGGCACCTCGAAGAAAAGTGAGCTGAAACTCACGAATGTCGCTCGCGCGAGCCTCGAAGAACTGATGCGTGACTACCAGGATTTTCTCCGTCAACGCGGGCTGCCACTCTGGTCGAAAGATTCACCCGATGTGCTGGCCGCGCGCGCGGACGCCACAAGTCTGACACGTCCAATGAGTCTGTTTTGTCTGACATGAAAACAGCCAGACCTGAAATCGCCGCGAACACGATGCTCTGCCTGATTAATCAGGCCAGTTACCTCCTACACCGTCAGCTTAACCCACTCGAAAAAGATTTCCTGAGCGGTGGCTTCACCGAGCGCCTCTACGCCGCACGCACTCGCAAGCGCAATCTCCCGTCCGACCAATCTGACCTATCGGCCGCTGCTCTCTGCCCGCGCTGTGGCAAGCCGATGTGCCAGCGCACTGCTCGCAAAGGCCCGAGAGCCGGCGAACGTTTCTGGGGCTGCACCGCCTACCCTGAGTGCAAAGGCACGCGCCCGCTGTCGAAGCCGTCGCACTCGTCCGACTAGTCCGTTTCTAGGGATCGCCATGATCCTCTCGCATAAGTACAAATTCATCTTTATCAAGACGGCAAAAACCGCTGGCACTAGCATCGAGGCATTCCTCTCAAAGCAGTGCGGCCCCATGGATGTCGTAACGCCAATAGCTCCTCCGATCGAGGGGCATCAGCCGCGTAACTACCAGGGATTCATCAATCCGATTCCCGATATCATTGAGGCTCCGGGCAAATTCTTATCAGCCTTGCGCCGTGCAGTCACTAGTCGCGAGAAATTCTACAATCATATCCCGGCCTCGGTCGTGCAAAAACGCGTCCCTGCGCGCGTCTGGAATGGCTACTTCAAATTCTGCGTGGAAAGAAATCCGTGGGACAAAGTCTTGTCTCACCACCACATGCATGCCGCACGCGAAGGCGGGTCGCTTTCTCTCGACGAGTATCTCGCCAACGGCAGATTCCCTGTTAACTACTTTCGTTATACCGACACCGCAGGTGAAAAGATTATTGTCGATCGAGTTCTGCGTTACGAGAATCTGATGGACGATCTGGCTGAAGTATTCTCCAAGCTAAACGTGAACTTCGAAGGCAGCCTCGGAATCAGAGCCAAGTCGGAATACCGGACCGATCGAACACCGTATCAGTTGGTCTTTAACGACGAACAGCGGAAGATCGTCGAAAAGGCCTTTGCCAGGGAAATCGAACTCCACGGTTACCGCTTTTAGCCAAAGCGAAGCGCCCCCTCAGACCTTGAACGGATCGTGTGTCGCCTCCTGCCAACGGTTAATCTCACCGCGGCAGCGGGAAATGACCTCGGCATACTGCCGGTTGGCGTAAAGATTGCGCGTTTCCAGCGGATCGTCGTCTAAGTTGTATAATTCGTTCGTATCCTTGTCTCGAAGACATAGTTTCCAACCATCGGTGGAAATTACAGTCCGGGTAGATTCCTCTACTGCGCGCTTGATCACGCGACGCGGCGCTAATGACGTTCCTTGTTTTATTTTTGTCCGGTTTGGGGCCCACTCGATGAAAATATTTTCCGCCGTGCTAATATCCCCGCGAATTAGCGACGCTCGACTCTTACCCACGCACTGAGGTGGCTTCGCCTGACCGAGTAAATCGAGCAACGTCGGCACGAAATCGATGTGACTTACTGGCTGGCGGATTATTGTAGAGCGTCGCTCGCCGGGCAACCGAACCAGATATGGTACGCGCACCGCTTCTTCGAACATTACTTCTTTGCCAAAGAGTTGATGCGCTCCCAGCGTGTCACCATGGTCACTGGTGTGCACTACGACGGTATCGTCCGCCAAACCCAACCGTTCCAAGCAACCGAGAATGGCACCAATGCTCTGATCAACCATGGTGACTAACCCAAGGTACCGCTGCTTAAGGCTTCGATATTCCTCTGGGGTGATCCCGAAGAACAACAACTTCGGCAAGCGCGCGCGATCAAGCTCCGCTTCGGCTTGCTGCCATTCCCGCATTAGTCGATAGCGTAGCGGAATGTTATCTGTGGGAGAGATGGTCGCGGTGACATCGAGATCCACTTCGCTCAACGGATGCTCGTCATTGAGGGGACCGTTGTAAGGCGAGTGGGGCTCCACAAAAGCGACGACGAGGAGAAATGGATCGCGGCGGTGTCGCTCAATAAATTCGCACGCGTGCTTTTCCAAGAATTTCGGCCTGGATAATTCTAGAGGTAGGTTGCTAATGGCCAACTCGGAAAAGTCTCCATTTTTCTTGTCTGGGGTTAGTCCCGTTGAAACCAGAAACCTGCCGTAGTGGCCGCCCTGCTCTGTTGAAATCCATTCGTCAAATCCTCGCTGCGGGAATCCTGCCCGGCCCAGGTGCCACTTGCCCATGTATGCGGCCCGGTAATCTTTGTCCTCTAATAATTGAGGCAAGACACTAAAACGCGGGTCGAGCGCAACACTGTTCTTGGTGCAACCGGTCGTATGCGGCCACATCCCAGTCATGAGAGTCGAACGCGATGGAGTACAAACTGGATGCGTCACGTAGGCCCGGCTAAAAACCACCGACTCGGAAGCGAGTTTATTTAAGTTCGGCGCATGGACCTTTGCGCCGCCACAACAGGCGATTGTATCCGCCCTTTGCTGGTCCGGCAGAAAGACGATTAAGTTTGGCTTGCGCCGCAGCTTGGCCGGAAGCGAAATCATCGGGTGAGCCCTGCACGTATTGTCACGATGAGAAAAGCGATTTTGCTGCGATCCCCCTAGCCCTTTGCATAGGTCAAGCTGCCGTCAATAATTCTCGCGGCCGATGTAAATGGATGCGACTCAGTCTTTGTTGCACTGACAATGTGGATCACTTCGGCTGCGTGCGCTTTCAGAAAATCGGAAATCAGCGCGCGATGACAACGCCACCAGACTGCTTCCGCGCACATGATCGCAGCCGGCCCAACCTTTTTCGCAAGATCGACAAGTCGATCTACGCCTTTGCGAAATTCCTCGGTCTCCATGTAATCGGCGTAACCGCGGAATGACGCGTTGCGCCAGGCCGTGTTTCTTGAATCCTTTTTCGGCTTTCGCAGACCACCGAGTTCCGGAAAATGTTCGTAACGAATTCCAGCTTTGCCTAACGAATCGCCCAGCGCCTCTTTATTGAATTGCGGATAACGTTTCGATCCCGGCAAACTCCGGACATCGATAAGCAACTTGATTGCATTAGCCTCCAGTGCGGCGATGAAATCTTCGATCGCGCGTGTCGAGTGGCCGATGGTCCAGAACCGCGCGCTCACATGAACGGGAGCGCTTACGGCGCGGGCTGGTTGGGCGCCACTGCGGGTGGTCCGGCCGACTTCAGCAAGCGGCCCAGGTCGCTGTTGGTCGAGATCACGGCGGTGGTGTCGTGCTCAAACGCTGCGCGCATCACATCAAGACTTCGCACAAAAGAATAAAGATCCTGTGCATCCGGCGAGGCATAGGCATTCGCATAGATTCTTGCGGCTTCGGCGTCTGCTTTGCCTTCAATCTCCAGCGCGTTCTTTGTCGCGATCGACCTGATGGAAGCAACGTCGCTTTCCTTTTGGCCGCTGATGTTCGCCGCTTCGCCTCTCCCCTCGGAACGGAATTTCGCCGCGATCTGATGACGCTCACTCGACATGCGCTCGATAATTTTTTCCGCGACCGCTGGATTGTATTTGCTGCGCTTGAAGCGCTCATCGAGCAGCTCGATCCCGAAATCTGCTATTTTCTGCCGGGTCCGTTCCGTGATCTGTTTTTCGATCTCGCCGCGGCCGAGTTGAATGTCCGGGATGTTGCTCGGCAGAACCGTACCGGTTTTCTCCAGCTCCTCGTCGCGCACCGGCTGGCGACCTTTCGTCACGCGAATAATCTCGACTAAATCATGCGTCGCGACGGCGGTGCGCGTTTCGCTGCCCAAAATGTCGTCGAGCCGCGAAAGCGCGCTGCGTTCGTCGTTGAGCCGATTGTAGTAGAGCAGTGGATTACTGATCCGCCATCGAGCAAAGCAATCGACGATCAGGTAGAGCTTGTCCTTGGTCGGACATTCCGTCGGCGGTCCATCCCACGCCAGAATCCGATTATCGAATCGATGCAAGACGTCTAAAACCGGCAGCTTCAATTTCAAACCTGGCTTGGTTTCAGTGCGAATCGCTTTTCCGAAACGCGTGATGATCACGGTCTCGTATTGATGGACCGTGAAAAGCAATGCGCCCCATTTAAAGGCCGTCAGAATAAAAAGAACGCCGAGCAAGGCCATGCCGCGGCTCTGGAGGAATCGAATCGCCCCGGGGAAGATTAACAAAGCGCGTGGCGTTTCCATCGAATCAATGCTGTTCCTTGGGCGGTTCCGGCGAGAGGAGCGGCAGCGTTTGCAGAACGCCCTTCAAGCTGTCATCGACTATGACTTTGTGTTGCAAGCCTGGAAGGATCGCTTGCATCGCTTCGAGATAAAGACGCCGCCGCGTGATCTCTGCCGCTTTGCGATATTCCGTGAGCAAAAGCGAAAACTTCTCCGCTTCGCCCTTCGCCTCATTCACGCGATGGAACGCGTAGGCTTCAGCCTGTTTCTCTCGCTCCTTGGCCTGGCCGCGCGCGTTGGGAACGGCATCATTATAGACAGCCCAGGCCTGATTGATCGCTGTTTGCTTCTCTTGTTGCGCCTGGTTGACTTCATTGAACGCTGCCTGCACCGCCGGTGGCGGCCGCACGGTCGCGAGTTGCACCTGCTGAATCTGAAGTCCTAAGCCATACTCCGAGGAAAGATCGGCCAGCCGCTTGAGCGCCGAGGTTTCAATATCGTGCCGCCCAATGGTTAGCACTTCATCCACCGTGCGATCGCCGATCACTTCGCGCATCACACTTTCCGAGAGATCCCGCAACGTTTGCTCCGGCTCACGCGCACCGAAGAGATACATTTTCGGATCGATGATGCGGTATTGCACGACCCACGGGACCAACGCCGTATTCAAGTCCCCTGTGATCATCGTCTCGGTGTCGGCCGGTTGCGGGTCTCCCTGATAAACGTTGGTCGCGTTTTGGGTCGAGAAACCGAACTCGAGTTTGAGCAAACGTTGCGTCGGGACGATTCCAATTTTTTCGACATACGGGATGGCGTAGGCGAGTCCGGGATTCTCCAGCCCGGCATAAGCCCCGAAGCGCAGTCTCACACCGACAGAATTTGCCGGGATCGAGACAAAGCCGAACAAGAGCCTGACAAGCGTGATGATGATCCCAAACGCCGCGATCAATCCGAGAATGAATTGCACCGGTTTAAAATCGAAACTCGAAGGGAAAGAATTCCTCGGTAGCGGCATACGTGAACCTTGTTGATGCCAGCGTATCATGGAACGCAAGGGGGCGACGAATTCGCCAGCATTCCGTCGGATTGAGTGACAATCTCTTGGTATTTCAAGACCTATCGGATTATGGTGGATTTATGAACAAAAGTCTTCTTTTTGCGGCGTTGATCTTATTGAATGCACTTGGCATGGCGATCGGAGCAACCGAAACCCAAACGCAACCTGCGACCGGAACTGCGGCCCCGGATTTCAAGCTCACGACCGGTGACGGCAGCCAGGTGAGCCTGAAAGATTATCGCGGCAAATGGGTGGTGCTTTATTTTTATCCGAAGGATTTCACGAGCGGTTGCACGCTGGAGGCGCAGAATTTCCAGCGCGACCTGGCAAAATACCAGAATGCCAGTGCGATCATTCTCGGAGTTAGCGTGGATAGTGCGCAATCGCACAAGGATTTCTGCGCGAAAGAAGGATTGAATTTTAAATTGCTAGCGGACACTGACGCAAAGGTGTCGGCAGAATACGGTTCGACCATGGATTACAAGGGCGCAAAAATGGCGGCGCGGAATACGTTCCTCATTAATCCGGAAGGCAAGATCGCGAAGGTTTATACCGGCGTGAAACCAGCCGAGCATAGCGAGCAAGTGCTGAAGGATTTGGCGGAGTTGAAAAAGAGCTAAGAGTGCAAATCGGACGGCCAGTTATTGCACGCTGAGAACTTCAGACACCGAAGAAAAGGTGCTCGATGCGGGCCGTTCAACATGCTGTCCCCGCACACGGGCACAAAAATTCGGTGGAGTTGCCCGAGCAAATCAAGTCGATGCTCAGAGAAGATAAGAGCGATTAAGCTGAGGGATAGGTTATCGATTTTCGATAGCGCGGCCAAACTCACTCGAAGAGAGAAAGGCATACTGCATAGTTTATCCGATCTTCTTTTGGAAGCGGAGCGCGCAGAGCGAAAACAAGAGAGCGCCCATCACCGCGAGCACCACGATCGAGGACCAGAATTCGGCAAGAGTTGCGCCGCGCAAAATGATCGCCCGCATCAGCTCGATGAAATAGGTCACGGGCAGGCACGCGCCGATGGCGTAAAAAATCCAGGGCATCGTTTCGCGTGGAAAAATGAAGCCGGAGAAAAAGACGCCCGGTAGTAGAAACACCATGGCGAGCTGAAACGCTTCCATCTGCGTTTGCGCCCTCGTCGAAATGAGCAGGCCGAGACTCAGGAGTGCGAAGATGTAAAGAAACGACGCGACGAGCAGCGCCACGAGGCTGCCCTGAATCGGCACGAAAAAGATCCAGCGCAGAATCCCGAAGAGCAATGCGGCCATGGCCATCGCAATGCACAAATAAGGCACGATCTTGCCCAGCATCAGCCCCCAGCGCGACAATGGACTCACAAGCAATTGTTCGAGTGTTCCCTTCTCCCGCTCGCGCACGAGCGAAAGCGCGGTGGCAAAGACCGTCGCCAGTTGCAGCGCCACGCCGATCACACCCGGCACGAAAAAATTCGGGCTTTTCAACGCTGGATTGTAAAGCACTTGAGGACGCACTTCGACCGGGAGACCGCTCCGCCCGGTCTCGCTCAAGAGCCGCTTGAGCGAGTCGTTGAACGTGACGCCGATCCCGGTGTTCAAGGCTTGCAACGCCGTGGTCGAATTCGAGCCGTCGATCAACAGTTGCACATGAGCCGTGCGTCCGGCACGCAAATCGCGCGTAAATTCCGGCGGAATTTCGATGCCAAGATACGCGTCGCCTCTCCGGATCGCCTCCGCCAGCTCCGCGATACTGTGGACTTCCTTGACGATGCGAAACGTCTGCGTGTTGACGAACTCATCGACTAGTTGCCGGCTCTCGAATGTCCGATCCTGATTCAAGAGCGCGGTCGGCATGTGTTTCACATCGGGGTCGAGCGCAAAGCCGAACGCGATGATCTGCACCAGCGGCGGAAAGAACATGAAAAAGAGCGCGATGGGATCGCGCCAAACAACGATGAATTCCTTGAACAAGATCGCTCCGAGCCCGCGGAAAGGTACCTTTTTCATTCAAGCAGCGCGTTGGCGCTGATTTTCACTGGCATGTTTCGCGGAAAGTGTGACGAAGACATCTTCGAGCGACGGGCCAATCTCATGAATTTCAGTGTGACTGACGCCGACGCTCCGCAGCTTCTCGTCTATTTCCGCCCGTTTCACTTTTTCATCGACAAGCAAATGCATCGATTGCCCGAAGACCGTTGCGCTGCGCACGCCATCAAGCTGATGCATCGCTTGCAGGGCGGTTGTCACATGGTCGCAGATCACGTCCAAGCGTCGCGTCCCGGGAGGACTCACCTCCGGCATCTGCTTCAACTCGTCCGGTTCGCCGCACACGATCAACTTCGACATGTAAATGTAGCCGACATGATCGCAGCGTTCCGCTTCGTCCATGTAATGCGTCGTGACGAAAAGCGTCATGCCTTTACCCGCGAACTCGAAAAGCAAATCCCACAACTCGCGGCGCGCGACCGGGTCGATGCCGGCAGTCGGCTCGTCGAGAAACAGCACGGTCGGTTTGTGCATCAGCGAGCAGGCCATGGCCAGGCGCTGGCGCATTCCGCCGGAAAGCAGCGCGGCGCGCATCTTGATAAACGGCTCGAGATGCGTGACCGCGATCATTTCGTCACGACGCTGATTTAATTCCCGGCCGCGCAAGCCATAGAGTTTGCCGGCAAAAATCAGGTTCTCGTTCGTCGTCAGCTCGTCGTAGAGCGAAAACTTTTGCGACATATAGCCGATCATTTCTTTGATCGCTTCACCCTCGCGAATGATGTCGTGGCCGCCGATGCGGGCAGTCCCGTCGCTCGGCTCCAGAATTCCGCACAGCATCCGAATCATCGTTGATTTGCCGGACCCATTCGGGCCGAGGAATCCAAAGATCGAGCCTTTCGCAACCGAGAACGAAACGTGATCGACCGCAGTGAATGTGCCGAAACGCTTGGTCAAACCTTCGCACTCAATCATCGCCTCGCTCATGCTTTGTCATCCCGAGTCGCAGAGACGACGAGGGACCTCCAACAGAATAAATGATCACACAAGCGGCCTTCGCGTACGCGAATTGTTTGTGTGAGCTCCCTCACTTCCGTTCGGGATGACACCACTTGTTGACGCAAATTCATTTTGCGTTTGGAAAATAAACATCGGCGGACATGCCGGCGCGCAATCGGTCGTCGTTATTGGGCAGGCGGACTTTAACGCCGAAGACTTGACGGATTCTGTCCTCCACGGTTTGAACATTGCGCGGCGTAAACTCGGCCTGGCGGTTCACCTGCTCGACGACGCCGTCGAAATCTTTGCCCGGAAAAGAATCAACGCGAACGCGAACATGTTCGCCAACTTTGATCAAACCGAGCCACAACTCGGGAACATAAACGCGCACCCAGAGATGTCCCGTCAAGAGCAGCGTCGCGACCTCGCGATTGGCCGGAAGGACGTCGCCAACTTTCACGCTGAGCACTTCCAAAACGGAATCGGCCGGCGAAATCACCTGCATCTCGGCGACCTGAGCGTCGATGTCGGCGAGCTGAGCGCGCGCTTGCGTCACGCGCATCCTAGCAGCTTCCACGTTTTTCTCCTGCGTTTTCGCCGCGCTGACCGAGCGCTCAGCGTCATTTGGGGAGACGACTTTGCGTTTGAGCAAATCCGCCTGACGTTTCGCATCGGCGCGCAAGAAATCGAGCTGCGCCTGCTGCGCATCGGCATCGTGAATGGCGGTGTTGATCTGGGCCGCGGCCAAATCGCGCCGCGCTTGCAACTCGGTTGCTTCCAGTTGCACGATTGGTTGACCGGCACGCAAGGTATCGCCCTCCCATGCAAAAATTTTCTCCACGCGCCCGCCGCTGCGCGGCCCGACATGCACTTCGTCCACTTCAATCGTGCCGGACACGGCGTTATTCCGATTTCCACAAGCGGATAATAGGATCGACAATACCAGCGCGGTGGCACAAAAAAACTTGTCGATGTTTGCTCGCACGAAGAACTCCAAGAAACCGGATTTGATTCTGTTGCGCAAGTCATGCCCTGACACGCAAGACTCACATACTTGCTCAGCGTCGGGAACGTAGGCATGTTGCCTGTGCGGCCAACCCCGAGTGGAAGTCGGGGATGTTTTGGATTTAGCGGAGTCCAACTTTACTGGCCGCATAGACTGAAAGTCCATGTTCCGAGTCACCAATGAAAACGCGACGCCTTGATCATATCGATTTGCGAGTAAAAGATTTCGAGCGGGCAAGGAAATTTTACGAAAGGCTGTTACCCGAGCTTGGATTTACTTGCGACCGTTCGGACGCGGAATGGGGTACGTTTTACTCAGTTGGGGAAGGTAGGCCTTCTGACTTTTTTGGATTCACAGTTGATCCAGATCATCAACCAAATGGAACGCGTATCGCGTTTTGGGCGGTCACGCGCGACGAAGTCGATCGCCTGGCAAAACTCGTGCACGAAATCGGCGCGAGAAATCTGGAAGGCCCGGAAGTTTGCCCCGGTTATAGTCCGGGATACTACGCGCTGTTCTTCGAAGATCCCGACGGTAACAAGCTGGAGATCTGCTATCGTGAAAATCCAATCGTTGCGGAGTGAAACGAGTTCAGCGAAGAGTTCGATCATGAATGATGCAGCGCATGTTCCTGCTATTTTGCAGGAGCCGCGGCGCGTTCGTTATCTCAAAATCATCGCGCTCTTCAAAATCGCCAAAGGCGCGCTTTTGTTCTTACTCGGTTTTTCGCTGTTGTTTGTGAACAGCCGCACGGGCTGGCTAGATACGATTTCGGACTGGGCTGACGAAGAACTCTTACTGGGCCACAGCAAGGCGGTCCATTTTCTTCTCAGCAGATTGCAAGATGTGCTGGCTGGCGGCACTTTGCGCGCCACCGGCCTGTTGGCGCTGTTCTATTGCGCGGTGCTCCTCACCGAAGGAATCGGCGTTTACATGCAAAAACGCTGGGCCGAACTGCTCATGATTTTTGCAACCGCAACACTAATCCCGTTGGAAGCGTGGCATCTATGGCATCGACTGATGTTTCATCGGCCAAGCTTGGCAGCGCTGCTCATTCTTCTGGCGAATTGTTTTATCGTTTGGTTTTTGTATCTCGTGCTCAAGCGCGACAAAGCAGAAGCGCACACCGAGCCGAAGAAAGAATTCGTCGAAACTCGTTAGGCGGATTTCGGCTCGATGCCGAACGCAGCGAGCGCGGCAACCGTTTTTTCCATCGGTAAACCGATCACGTTGGAGAACGAGCCCTCGATCCTCGCGATAATTGTTGCGCCGCCACCTTGGGCGGCATAAGAGCCGGCTTTATCGAGCGGGTTCACTTCTGTGAGGTAGTTGTCGATTTCTTCTTTGTTCAATCGATGGAAACGAACCCGGGAAATCTCATAAAAACTTGTCGATCTATTGGAAGCAAGATGACAGATGAAGACCGCAGAACAAACTTCGTGAACTCGTCCGCTCAAGCGGCGCAGAATTTTTGCGGCATGATCAAGATTGGTGGGCTTGCCGATAATTTCGTCATCGAGCCCAACGAGAGTGTCGGCCGCGAGGACGACCGCTTCCGGGCGCAGACGAGCAACCGACCTCCCCTTGCGGATCGCATTAAACGCTGTCAGCTCGCACAGGGTAAGATCGACATCGAACCTTTCGCCAACGCCGGGCGACATGCTTTCGAATTCAAAACCAGCCGTGGCAAGCAGCTCATGGCGGCGGGGTGAATCCGAGGCGAGCAGCAACCGTGTCGCCACGCGCATCAGCGGAATCGCCTTACGGATTCGGCGAAACGGATGGCATCACCTTTTTTTCGCCAAAAATGTCGGGCATGCTCATCTCCTGATAATCCTTCGGGACAGTGAACTCAGCGTCGCTGAGCGGATCTTGTTTAATGGAAATGAGCGTGGTCGTAATTTCTGTGCCACTACCAGAGGTGGCGTTATTCGAAACAGTTCCCTGATGCTGTTTAGTCATGGTCATATGCGTGCGGATGGGCAGCCCAGGGAAGGCGCGATAGTCGGGCATCTTCGTATTGGTCGCGTTCCAAGCTTCCGACTTGATGGCTTGGAGTTGTTGGAGGATGGCGGCGCCGTCGGGATAGTTGAGCGCGATCCAGTAGGTGGCCTTGAAGCTGGGCCCGTCATAGGCGTATTGCTCGGTCTCGTAACCGTTGATTGTTTCCTTCTTGCCAGTCGGAACGAGCTTCGCTTTTTCCGCGCTCTCTTTTTTGGAATTGAACTTTTCTATCATCTCGGCAGCGGCTTTCATTTTGTCTGCCGAGATACGCACGACAGTCTTCTGATCATTCATCAGATTAGTTAATTCACCGGTTTTTCCATCAAAGATGGTGGTAATTTGGGGCGAGACTTCGATCCGCATTTTGTCGCCCTTAATCTTCATAGTCATTTCACCGGCGCCGCCCAAACCATCAACCTTTTGCACGATAGTGACGTCAGCGCGGGCGGGAAAGAGCAAGCAAGCGCCGAGAAGTAACGAGAGGCCGAACAGTTTCATACTCCTAAGTAGCTAGCCGCCGCCTATCCAAATAGCAAGCGGTCGAATCAACGGCGCGCCAAAAAGAGCTTGGCAGGAATGGGGTGTCGCGGCAGGTTATTTTTCGTGCGGGCATAGCTTAATGGTAAAGTTCCAGCCTTCCAAGCTGGCCATGCGGGTTCGATTCCCGTTGCCCGCTGTTTGTCTTCTCATAGGTAAATTGCGCTTGTCTGAAAGATTTTGCTTGCAAAATCGGACACTTTTCGGACAATATTTGCGCACTTAAGCACTATGAAAGCGAAAAGACGACGGTTTCCAATTGTCATTAAACGGGGCTCGTGTGCCGTGAAAATTTATCGTGATCGCAAGCCGACCGGCACATACTACCGCGTCGCTTACCACATCGGCGGTAAACGTCATCGGCTACATTTCAACGATCTTGAAAAGGCAATTGCTGAGGCCGAAGGAAAGGCGGCGCAATTGTCGCGCGGAGATATTGACGCCGCTCAACTGACTGGACGCGACCGCCTGATTTATGGACGCGCATTGGAAGCCGTCCGCGACCACGGATTGCCGCTTGATGCGGCTGCAATCGAGTACAACGAAGCGCGCAAGCTTCTTGACGGTGTGTCTCTAGTTGATGCCGCCCGGTTTTATTCACGCCATCACGGGCGAGGAATTGCCCGAAAATCGGTTGCTGATGCGGTTGATGCACTGATTGCAGCCAAGACAGCCAAAGGCGTCAGCGCCGTTTATCTTGCGGATTTGCGCTACCGGCTCGGCGCTTTCAAAGAGGCGCTCCATTGCGACGTGAGCGCGCTCGTGCCAGACGATGTTGCTGGTTTCTTTCAGCGTTTGCGGTTGTCCCCGCGAAGTCACAATAATTTTCTGCGAATGCTGAGGACGTTTTTCGCGTTCGCTCAAAAACACGGCTGGTTGTCGAAAGAGGTTGATTTGCTTTGCAAGGTGGAAAAACGCAGTGAGAAACGCGCGCCAGTTGGCATCTTCGCTCCTGCGGAGCTAGCAGCATTACTCACGAGCGCGCCGCCAGAAGTCGCGACCTGTCTTGCTCTGAGTGCGTTTGCGGGGCTGCGCGCAGAGGAAATCTTGCGGCTCGATTGGGCTGACATCGAACGGCGGCCGGGGTTCATCGAAGTTGCAGCGCACAAGGCTAAGACGGCTACGCGGCGAATCGTCCCGATCTCAGAGAATCTGGCGCGCTGGCTGGCCGCAGCGCCGCGCACTGCAACGCGCGTGTGGCCGCACAGCAAAGATCGTTTCTTCAAAGCGATACGGCGCGCCGCTGACAATGCCAAGTTGCAATGGAGGCAGAACGCTTTACGGCATTCGTTCATCTCTTACCGGCTCGCAGAGATTCAAGATGTGAACCGTATTGCGTTGGAGGCGGGCAATTCGCCGCAAATGATCTTTCGACACTACCGCGAGCTTGCCACGCCGGAACAGGCGCGGACGTGGTTTTCAATCATGCCGGACAGAGCGAGAAACATTGTTCCGCTGGCGCGCGCAGGAACTAAAAGCGCGTGAGCACAACCGGCGACAAGGAATTTCACTTTGGCAGATTTCGGGTGACGGTGCCGCAATCCGTGCTCACAAAATGGGCGGCAACCCCCGTAGATGAGACGTGCAAAATAATAGAATCTGTGACGGCGCTTTACACGTCCGCTAAGGCCGAATGGACGCAAGCGAAGGACAAACCAACATTAGAAGGTATTCGTGCCTTGTTCGAGTGCTTTCCGGCAAAGGGTGACTCTCTTGCGAAAACGATTGAGAAGCTAGAGAACCGTGAGTTGAAAAAGCGAGTGCTGTGGCTTCTCAAATTTGAACGTTATCGAGCGTTGAACAGACCGCCCATTGCAAAGCTTTTCCTACAGGCTGTTATGATGGCGGCTGCCGATGGCGATGAACGATTCTTCAAAAGACTTGGCGAACGGCTAAAAGGCAAAGCCATTCCGTTCGAGGCACCCGCCGAATCAACGGGTCTCAAAAAACTTCTCATTGAACATTGGATTGTACGACAGGGAATCTGCTTCTGTTGGTTTTCAGACTTAGCGTTACAAAACTTTCTCGAACAGACAGACGAAACATACACGCCCGACGCGATTCGGAAGACTCGTGAGCGATTGCGGTTGCGGAACCTGCGCCGTCCCATTGTGCGCTCCCTCGAAATAGCCGGTAACCGAATCCGTTTGCGCTAATAGGACAAATTCCAGCGCGCCGCATTTGTCCGTGGCAGCGCCGCGCGACTGCGCGCTTTAATGCGCACATGACTAACGCAAATGAAGCAGCAGCCGTCGAGCGCGCAGGCGACGGTCTGCTGAACAAGCGTGGACTTGCGCCCAAATTACAAATCTCAACTCGCACGCTTGATGACTGGATGCGGAAAGGTCGCATTCCATTCCTCAAGGTCGGCAAGACTGTGCGTTTTCGGCTAGCCGACGTTCTCCAAAAGCTTAACGAGCAGTACCGCGTCAACTGAGGCAACGCTAATTTTATGGCGTCGATACAAGGAGCGGCTGCGAAAACGAGCGCTACGGCTGAGGCTTGGAGTAAAGAACGGCATTTCTACAAGCCATTACCGATTCGATTTCGGCGTGACGGGTTCGACTACCGGCAGATTGCTCGTGAAGGAAACGCCGCGATATACGAGCAAAGCTGGAGCGGCTGCCGCAATCCCAGCATCTCGTACGAAGTAATCCGCATCCGACGGCGAGACGGGTTTCAAATCGACGGCAGATTTGTTGAGCCAGCGGAGGTTTATCCGAACTCAGAAGCGTGGGGCCTGGACGGTTTCACGGTAACGGACAAGGATGCGGCATTCGCGAAGCTGCGGGAGATTTCCAGGTGATTACTCTGGCGTCAGCAACCGGTGCGCGATGGCTCGATCCAAACTTCGAGCTGATTGAGGCTGTGGCAAAGACGGGAAACGGGCTTGTGGACTTGTGGGAGGCAAGCCCAATCCGCCTCGATTCCAACGCGCCAAGGACAGACGAAATCATCGACATTCTGTTCTCGGGAAATCCTCTGCTTTGCTGTGGCTGGAATCGTCACCGGTTTGATACCCGCCCGCGCAACCACTGGTACAAGTTGCATGATCTGCAGTTCATCGTGCCGACTCCGATGACCGCGCTGCAAGGTCTCACACGAAACCGAAAAATATCTGCTCACGCTTTAAGCAACACTGGGCCGCGCCGATTTCTAATCGTGGAGTTTGATTTCGCTCCAAACAATTCACCGGAAGAAGCACGATTGCTTGGAAAGCTCGTAACAAAACGGCGGGACGTGCGCGATTTGTGCGCAGCGTTGCTGTTACATCTTGCGGAAAAGGCCCCGCTCGCACTGGCCGTTTACAGCGGTGGGAAGTCCCTGCACGGGTGGTTCTACTGCGCAGAGGTCGCAGAGGAAAAAGCTTCGCGATTTTTCCGCTATGCCGTTTCGCTAGCCGCTGATCGGGCGAATTGGAATCCGTCGCAGTTCGCGCGGATGCCAAATGGACTGCGCGAGAACGGCAAACGACAGACCGTCTATTTTTTCAACCCGGCGGTGCTGAGATGAAGTTGGCGAATTCTTGGGCTGAAGATGCGCCTACTGCGATAGCTTCGGAGGCTTTCCATGATGAAGTAGAGGAACATGATGAAGGAGATGAAGTCAAAGATGGGTGTGGGGGTGTGGCCTGGCAACCGTACGTGTTAAAAAAGCCTCACACCAGCAACGAAAGGCTGCATGAACTTGCGAGAGAAATTCGAGGTGTCGAAAAAAAACGTGGCAAGAAATTGACGGCGACTCAATACAAAGCGGTCTTCGATAAGTGGGAATGCGGCTCGCGACCGTTCTTGCGAGCAGAACAAGATCATTTTACTGAATTTTTGGCTAAGTTGGACTGCGTGAGCGTTCCCAAAGGCGAAACTTTGAAAGCGGCATTTGAGCGAGCGAAGAGCAAGCCTCCACCTGAGAAGATTTTGCTACATTCGAACATTCACGTGCGCTTGTTCGCAAATCTTTGCCGGGAGCTTCAGGAAATGGCCGGTGATCAGCCATTCATGCTCTGCCAGATGAGTGTCGCAAAAATGTTTGGGCATTCATCCCACCGAAACATTTCGAATTGGATCAAGGCCTGCAAAACGCTCGATATAGTTCGAGTCGCGGAGCCGTGGAGACAAGGTAAGGCAACCAGATATTTTTATATCGAGTAAAGAATTGCTGGAATCTGGCATCGGCTGGCGTAAAACGATCTTGACCTCCGTTGGAATTCAACGCTGATTGTGTTCAAGCAACTTTTGAATTTGCCCGCCGCTGATCAGAGTCTTCATAGTGCTTCGCCGATGAGAGCGTTCAATCTGGAGGTGTCCTGGGAAGAACTCATTGGCCCGCTGAACGATGTCGAGCAGAAATTTGCTCCCCCAAAAGTGTTCGTATCAGGCGAGACCAGTATTTTGCTATCTGGCTTCCGCGTTTCTATGGTCGGCAGCAGAAAAGCGAGTGCGCGAGGCGAACAACGGGCGCGCCGACTAGCGCAACTTGTATGTGGTAGAGGTGGTGTGGTTGTCAGCGGCCTTGCCGAGGGTATAGACACTGCTGCGCATAAAGGCGCGATTGACGCCCAGGGTCGAACAATCGCTGTGATTGGAACCCCATTGGACAAATCTTATCCGCGTCAAAATGCGGCGCTACAGCATCTCATCGCCGAAAGGCATTTAGTTGTTTCGCAGTTCCCAAAGGGCTACCCAACGCTTCCACAAAACTTTCCGATGCGGAACCGGACAATGGCTCTGATTTCTGATGCAACAGTAATTATTGAAGCGGGCGAGACAAGCGGATCAATTTCGCAAGGATGGGAGGCTCTTCGGCTTGGTCGCGGGTTGTTCATTTCGAAGTGGATTACGGAGAGCACGCTGAAATGGCCGGGCAAGATGATTGCTCACGGTGCCCAGGTGTTGTCTAACGAAAACATGGAGAATTTCTTTGAATCTCTTCCGGAACGGCATGAGACGTTCGAGTGGGATGCACTTGCCTTCGGAACTTGAATTCGGCTCATTCTTGCAGTACGCCCCGCGCGGCACTACGAACGTTTCTCGGAGTTCGAAAACCGTTTGTTCCGCAATAAAGAATGATTTCCAAATATCAATCCGTTCAGCTGATGGAAAAGCCAGTTTCGTTTGGGCGATCCAAAAAGCTGTTGAAAGAATCGAGCAAACTCGACCTAAGTTTCCGTTGTTAGACACGTTTTTTGGGCCGGATAGAATTCTCATTCCTGTTCCACGAAGTGCCCCGTTTCGTGTTTCCGACGCGTTGTGGCCCGCACGAAGGATTTGCGACGAACTTGTTGCGCGAGGGCTTGGTGCCGCCGTGATGCCAGCGCTAATCCGACACACGGCGGTGACAAAGTCGGCAACCGCACCCAAAGGTTGTCGTCCGATGCCGCCCGATCATTTTAGGAGCACTTCTCTGGCAAGCGAATTGCCGCTTTTCAGCCAAAAGAAAATCACGATTGTGGATGATGTGATTACTCGTGGTTCAACGTTCATCGGGATGTCGCCTCATGTGGCCGCCGCCTTCCCTGATCATGACATTCGTTGTTTCGCGTTGGTGCGCACGATAAGCGTTGGTGATGTAGAGACGCTTGAAGCGCCGGCTGCTGGGTCAATAGAGTACTCGGGCAATTATCTTCACCGCGAGCCTTAATCGTGGCGATTGTTCACACCCAAGCTGTGAGCATGCCAGGAGGGCGTCGGTCCAGCCCCCTCGGGCACCCCCACCCCCCGGCGGTGGGGCGGGACGTACACAAGCGGCCTTAGCCGGTAGAGTAGCGCGCGTGGCAGCGACATGAAACAATCAGGGCGACCAACCACGTACAGCGAGGAAACGCTTCACCGGCTCTGTGCCGCGCTGGCCGAGGGGCTGTCGATCAAAGCGGCGTGCATAGCTTGCCAGATCGGTGTGCAGACATTAAACGACTGGCGCAAGCGGCATCCTGAGTTGGAGCAGCGTATAAACCACGTGCGGGAACTGGCGCGTCAAGAGGTGCTGCAAGAAAAACGGCTTCGCGAGCCGCCGCGTAAAATCCTCCCGCCAGGGCCACGCCCCATCAATTGGGCTGGCAAACCTATGCTTCCGGGCGACTCATACGGTGGCCGCTTTCCGTGATTTCCGTTGCAGTTATGCGCGCGAGGCTGTTGACGGGGGAGCTTCACCGTGAAGAGACCTACGCGCGCGCGAGGGCACCTAACGCCTTACAAAAATTTAATCGCGCGGACTTCAATAGAGCCGAGCACGCGGTACGGCCTATCAGGCGGACCCGCGCGTTAAAGTCTTACCGTCCCAATCCAGATTTGAGCGGCCAATGCCCGCCTAATCGCGCTTTATCACCACTGCCCCGTAAGAGTGAAGGCGGACCAGAAGAAGGGATTTGAAAAATCTTTCGAGCGTAAAAGAGTCAACTGTGCCTCGCGCCACGCGTTCGCGCGCGATTCACCTGCGCGCCAGCGACGCATAAATTCCGTCATCAACAGACTTGTAGCCTTGTCGCTCACCTTCCAATGACTCGCCAGCACGGTCTCCGCACCGGCGATGCGAAAGGCGTGCCTCAAGGACATCACGCCCTCACCGATTTTCACTTCACCCGCGCCGCTGTCGCACGCGCTCAAGATGACCAGTTCCGTTCCCTGCAAATTTAGGAGCGATGCTTCCAAACCGGTGAGCAAACCATCTTCCGCCCCCGCGTTCGTGATTTGACGCGCGCGATTTGCTCCAGCGAGCGCGATGCCACAACGCACCAACGGATTTTCCCAATCCGTCTTCGTTGTAGAGACGCCCTGCCGAGCGCCTAGGCCGGCCACCAGGTCCTTACTACCGGAGGTTGTGTGACTAAATTCCTGATCGGACAGAAAGAAGCCATGCGTGGCCAAGTCCAAAACACGCGGCGACTGCACAGACTTCAACTCTGCTTCTCGCGCTTCCGCTCCCAACCGCAAGACGCCGTCACCGCCAAGCAGTTTTGCCACACTTCGCGCCTCGGCTTCCGCTCCGGGCAACGGCGGGAATTTCAAACCGCTATAATCACGGCTCAATGACCTTGTAACAGCCAACCCATTCTCAGAGGGACGCGTCACAGGAGTGCCTGACTTGCCGCGCGCTTCCTCGTTGGAATTGGGAACTCGTGTAACTCGTCCAACCGGTAACGATTTCAAATCTAAATCAAAGTCAGGATTTCCCATGACGAGCGACTTTGAACTTCGGACATTGGACTTTGAATTTGCGAGCCGAACAACTTCGCGTCCGCTTGTGACATAGCTGATGGTTTTTTCTTCCACTAAAAATTTGTTACCGACCGGCAACATCTCGAACGGCAGGCGGCTCAACTGGCCGTCGGGACAGATAATCAAATGCGAAACATTGGTGACATGTTTGGCGAGCGGGACATAAAGCAAGTCGCTCAAACGTTGGAAGGTGGGCTGTAAGTCTTTGGCGCGATACTGTCCGGTGGACATCCGCTTGCAGATCAGCTCGACGGCTTCATTGATGGGCGCGGCCTCGCCGAAGTCTACGCGCTCAACGACAACATTGGTGGACGCGCCCGCCAGCGGAAATGTCAGGTAAGCGGCGTAGCGTTGCTCTTTCCACTCGTTTGTCTTGGCGGCGAAATCGTAGCGGCGATACTGAATGAAATCCACTAACGCGGACTGCGATAGGAGACTGCGGGCAATATCGGTCAGGGTCAGGTTTCGCTCGTGAATCGTCTGCGCTACCAATCCAACACGCTCGGCCAGCTTGGTTTCAAGCTGAGTCAACTCATTTTGCAACTCGCGCCGTTCGACGTCGCGGTCGGCTGGACCAAGCTTTCGCTCCGAGAAGTGCGCCAACTGATTCTGCACTGCCGCATATTGCTCGCGCAAAGTCTGAGTTGAAGTTTTCGGGTCAGCCTCCAGTGCTGCAAATGTCGCTTGGATTTCCTCTAGGAGCCCCTTGTTCAAAGCCAACTGTTCTGCGCCTCCAGTTTTTGCCACGGAAAGATTTTTTTTTGCGGCTTCCGCACAGGCGGAATGAAGCATTTCAACTCGGTAGAACATGAGGTCCGTGAACAAGAATGAATTCTTTCCCCTCAGTTGACTGAGTAGACTCGTCGAGTTCGCCCGTTGTAACTGCGCCACTCGAAGAAATGTTGTGATGGCGGCGGCGGTTTTCCCGCTTGAATAGAGCAGCGTGGCCAAATTATTCATGCTGACCACAACCTTGGGATGTGCTTCGCCTAGGAGCTTTACGTTTATGCTAAGGCTTCTCTGGTAAAAGTCCTCTGCCTTAGCCAAGTCTTCCATTGCCTGATAAACATCGGCGATGTTGTTTAATAAACGGGCAACCTCGGGATGTTCACGACCGTAGATTTTCTCAGCGATGGCCAGACTGCGCGAATAGCAGGAAATTGCCTGCGAATACTGTCCCTGTCGTCTGTAAGCGAAGCCCACGTTGCCCAAACATGTAACTGCGAGTGGTGATTCAGCCCCCAATAGTTTTTCGGCAATCGCCAAGGTTTCTTTGCTGAGACTCAAGTCGGTTTTCGAGTCACCCAAAATTCCAAAAAGCTCTGCGAGATTATTTAGCGTAGTCGCTACGTCGAGACTCTTCCTCCCGAAAACACTCTCTTTGATCGCCAGACTGCGTTGCAAATGCTTCATCGCGTCAACATAATTCCCCAAGTGAATCTCAACGTCGCCGATGTTGCCCAACACAGCAGCAACTTCAGGATGGTTTCCACCAAGAAGCTTTTCTTGAATGTCGAGGGCTTGTTCTTCAAGGGCGAGTTGTTCAGCAAAGTCCCCTCCCGCGCCGTAAACCAGGGCCATGTCGTTGAGGCAAACGGCAAACTGTTGGCTCTGTTTTCCATACGCCCTCTCGTTAATAGCGAGACTGCGTTTATGGAGGGCCAACGCTTCATCGTATTGGCCCAGGTCAGCTTTGAGGTTGGCTAAATTACCCAGCGCCGAAGCAAGGCTTGGCTGTTGTGGGCCTTGCTGCTTTTCCAAAATCACTACACAGCGTTGATACAAATCCAGTGCGGCCGCAAAATTGCCCAACTCGCGGTAGAGGCCAGCCAAGCTACCCAAAATGCCCGCAACTGTTGCGCCATCACTCTCAGGAAGCTTCTCCACAATTGCGGCTGCGCGCTGATAAAGAGCCAAAGCGTTGGTGATGTCACCCCGCTGGTGAAAAAAATGGGCCAAATCTCTCAGGCAAATAGCAAATTCACCGTCCTCGCTTGAATGCGCCTGTCTGATCCGTAGACCAAGCTCGAATAGCGGCTGTGCTTTCACATAGTCTCCGAGGTCCTCGTAAATCAAAGCTCTCTTATGGATGCAGTTGGCCACCTCCTTGGACTCTTTGCCGAAAAGACCTTCCTTGATTGTCTGGCTGCGCTGTAATGCGGCCAGAGCTTTCTCGTAGTTTCCCTGAAACCGATAGAGGTTAGCCAAATTGTCCAAAAGGGAATAAGTGGAAGTGTTCTTGTAGTCTCGGCTGGGATTTTTGTCTTGAATCACCAAACACCGTTCAAAGTAGTCAATGGCGGCGGTGTTGAGCTGTTCGGCTTGGCACGTCAAAGCTAGCAACGAAAGGATAAGCGTCAGTTCAGGGCTATCTTTTCCAAACACCTTTTCTTTGATGGCTAATGAGCGCTGGAGATACGGCAGCGCTCGCGCCGGGTCTCCCCTGTCCCGATAAGCGCCACCTATCAGATCCAAAACGAAAGCGACCTGCGGATCGTCTCGACCCAAAGCATTTTCTTTGAGCAACAGACAGCGATCAAGCAAAGGCAATGCGGCGTCGTAGTCCTTTTTTAGGTAGAGTTCATTTGCCTTTTCGAATAGTTGCTCGGTTTCACTTTTTGCTTCGGCTGAGTTCGGGATCAGATAGGGTTGGCCGATTGCTTGGGCCAACCAGACCAAGCTCAGAGCAAGACAAAGCGATTGGAGAAGAATTGCTCTGACGCGCCGGATAATCACGATAGAGTGAAACGCTCTCCAGCGAGAAAAGCAATCACCACAACGCTTGGCAGATGGGTCAAAAAAAGGATTCCCGGCAAAAAATTGGAAGGAGCATCGCATTTTCTCGATGCTCCTTCGGATAGTTGTGCTCGCAGCCGATTTTTAGCGTCCGGGCCTGCCAGCGACGGTTCTTTCGCGACAACTTTAGTTAGTCGTCATCACCGTCAGGCACTACCGCGGTCCCGCCGCTGCTATAAGGCATCGTGTGGAGACCGCCATAGGGTTGAATCGTTCCCTGTCTGCCAGTGAACGGATTCACGTTTGGATATGTGCTCCAATTATTGTAGGGGTTACCGTCAGGATTCGTCTGATAGTGACCTTGCACGAATGTGCCGTCGTGGCGGTAATATGGCCGCACATGATGGTAGCCTTGCGCGTTTGCCGTGATCACTGACGCCAACAGCACAAGTGCTAGTGTTGCTTTCTTCATGGCGAGCGTGAGTTTAGTCAGAGTTTTCATATTTTGATTTTTTTGGTTGAGGCGGTTCTTCAGTGTCGGCGGCGTTTGCCACCAGTTTATTTATCCACTTCGAGTTGCCCTTCGCCCATCACATCGCAAAGCTGCGATTCTTTCTTACAACTTTTTTCGGCGGAGCGTTCCGACGCTTAAGGCTTCGCCTACTGGCCGTTTTCAGTGCATGCTTTCCGCCAGTGAACCTGCCCGACCTGTGCGCGCTAAAAACAGGTGAGGCCAGTGCGTGGGATGAGGCGTTTAGCTGGCTCTGGCCGACGGTTTTTGCGGTGGCGAAACTGAAACTTCAGCCGTATTTCCCGAATGAGATCGAAGATGTGGCGATTGAATCAATAGAGCAATTGGTGGAGAAAGTCTGCGGGTTGAAATCGGCGGAGGAATTGAAACCGTTGGCAGCAAGCATCGCGCACCATCGAGCGGTGAGTTTGCTGCGCGAGCGGTTTGCCAAGAAACGCGGTGAAGGTAGAACAGACTCGCTGGAGGCGCAGTCGGATGAGGGAGCCAGTCAGAGCGAGCCAACATCAAGCGACTCACCGCTGGCGAATCTGGAGCAAACGGAACTGGCGGACAGGCTCGGCAAATCACTTGCGGACCTTAAACCGCCGATGGGTGAAATCCTTTCGGATTTCTTTCTCAACGGTTTGCGCTACGAGGAGATTGCTAGGAGCCGTGGCGTAGCAGTCGGCTCGGTGGGTGTTTACTTGAAGCGCGGGTTGGAAGCAATGCGGCAGATTTGGGGGCGGGAGGAAAATAGTTGAAACAAACGATCCGGCATTTGCGATGAACTCAATGAATGACCAACGCTTTTTTGATCTGGCCATGAAGGTCATCGCGCGCCAAGCCAATGATGCGGAGCGCGCGGACGTTGACGCGCTGCTGGCAGATAAACCGGAGTTACGGGCGGAGTTTATGCGTCTTGAAGCGGACGCGCGCGTGGCGAAGGACGCGCTGCCGATCGTGAATGCGATGCGCGAAACAAAGGGCGAACTTCCTGCCTACGCACGCGGGCGGTTGCGAACGATGGTGCGGCAAACGCTCGGTCGCCCTGAATCAGCTGTAGAGCCGGATCGTAGTCTGGCATGGGGCTGGCGTTGGGTGCTTGGTCTGGCAGCGGCGACAGCGGTGGTCGTGATCGTGGCGTTGTCTATCTTCCACGCGCCGAACGCGCCGGTGATTCAACTAGCGATGCTAGACACAGTGGGTGGGACTCGCGGCACAGGAACCAATGAACTCGTGACCCTCCAAGAAGCGTGGAAGGGAAGTCCCGTTCAAACCTTCTCCAACGCGAGCGAACTGCAGGCGTGGGAGCAAAAGTGGCCAAATGATTACGGGCGGACTGCGGCAAAAATCATTTACGATCCGGCAGCGGGAGAGATCAGAGTATCTGGGCATTCTCACGGGAAACCTTTCCAAAAAACTTTTCCTTTGGAGAAGGATTTGGCGACGACGTTGCAGCAGGTAAGCACGTTCGTTCGGGAACAAACGCAAAGGTAAGATTGGCCGCAGCGCGACCTGCGCACGCACATACCTTTCCACGCGCGTGAAAGAGAAGCCCTTTGCCGGTTCATTCCACGCTCTCTTTTGCATTCAATTATTTCCGGTGCGGCCTACCCGCGAGCAGCCTTTTCGGACAATTTCGGACACCTAATCTGCGTAATTCTGCGCGATTCGTGCAAAGTGCGCGATAACGAATCTTAGAGGGAAAATCGCCTAACCGAGCACCAGGTGAGCACGATCCCCCCGGTGGGTTCGAGCGCTCAGGTGGCTGCGCGAAAATAGTCGGGATGTGGGTGGCTAATCGCGTTCGCGGACAACGGATTGCCAGTCACACCGAAATAAATGATTCTATTTCGGAATTTTGAACGCGCGAAAGAGTGAAGTATCGTAATGTGTGTGAATGGCTGGATCGGCAACCAGCCCAACCGGGCGCTCAATTCCAACCAATTGTCATCGCTCCGTTGGGATCATATTCGATGGCGATGACACTCTATGGTGGTCCGAGAGACTTTATGATGACGCTCGGTCTCGGGCTCGGCACATCGTGGAAAAAAGTGGTCTGGATGGAGCGGAATGGGAAAGGCGTGAACGTGTCCTTGATGTTCAAAACGTTGCAAGGTTTTGGTTCAGCCTTCAGCGTTTCCCAACTTCGTGCGTCGAAGCATATGGAGAGCTGTGCAAGGTTAAGGGGCAGCGCATCGACGCGTCGGTCGCAGAACAGATTCGAAATACTGCGGAATCGGCTTTTACGGGCGAAGCACGCATTGTTGCTGGTGCGAAAACAGTGCTTACTCGTCTTCGGTCCCGAGGTGTCAGGCTGGCGCTACTAACAAAAGGAGACCCCGAGTTGCAGGCCCGAAGGATTGAGCAAAGCGGCCTAGCTAAATTCTTTCACGTAATCAGGATTGTGCCGGAAAAGTCGCCGGACGTCATCCGTGAAGTTGTGGCCGCTTTAGGCGTTGATACGCGTTGCGCTTGGATGGTAGGTAATAGCATGCGTTCGGACATACTGCCGGCAGTTGAGGCAGGTGTTCGTGCTGTGCGAATACCTGCCCATGTATGGGAACATGAACGCACACATGACTACATCAGCTCGGAAGGCGTGACGGTTATTTCAAGTCTTGCTCAGATTCCAAAGCTAATCGCGCGATGAACATCTTGCGGGCCGTCCCACAGGTTGAGAAGTTCGATACCGGGCTACGATACACAGACATTCTGTTTGGTTTTGTTCTGCGAGAACTCTTCCTTCGGCTCCAAAATTGGGCGCAGATCGATGATGTCACTAAACTGCAGCTTATTGCGGGCACAACTTTGGTTCTCGGCAGTTGGATTGGGTTCCGTCGGAGCGTCCATCGGTCCAACTATCAACCGAAATTTTTTAACCTCCCTTTGTTTCGATTTTTGGCGGACCAATTGATGTTAATTCTGTATTTTCGAATTGCTGTTTTAACCTCGGCGCCAGGTGTGACTACGGGAGCACAGGTTCCGCAAACGAACGGGGCGCGATTGGCCCAACAGACTACGACTCTCGTGTTTTGCGTCTTCGCGCTTTACTTAGCGTGGGACCTCCTCGGTCTGTGGATGGCACGTGCAAGAAGGAAAGTTGAGGGCGGCACCGTTCAACCCGTCTATCCCCTTATTGAGGATTCATCCAAAACTGACCAGCCGCAGCCGTTGAATTGGGTAGGCTTTTGGATCACGTTCGGGGCTTTGGCATTTATGTTCATTCTTCGTGCCAGCGCTGAATGCATAGCGCCGCTTCGATTGTTCGTTTACATTATTGTTATATTGCTGGCATACCGATGGGTAAAAGAACTACGCACGAACTCGCAACTGAGTCGAAATCGTTGAGCTGTTGCATCTCGGCGGGCGATCCCGGCCTTTTGCATCTTGTCGAGACAATCGCCATTGACGCAGACCGACCTTTCAGACCGCTACTTCTTCAAGGGCTTCTTCAGCTACCGCGAGTCGCGAATGAACATGGATTCGCGAAGACCTCAGTTATTGGCCAACTGTTGGCCGAATTGGCTCAAGAGTTACCGAGAAAATCTGATTGGTTGGTTCCAGTCGGTGCTTGCCGACCTCGACAGCTCCACGTTCACGCTTTGGATTTAACGGCTGTATACGAAGGGATGGAGCGGTTCCATTATCTGCGTTCTGCTAGAACTGATGGGCGCGCTTACGGTCTAAGCACGAATTCGGGTGCGTTGGTTGGGTTCTGTGTTTCGTCGCCAATTGATGTACCGCATTTGCAGCAATTACTTGCATCCAACGGAGGAAAGATCGAATCGGCGCGAACAATCTCGCGTGTTTTTGTTTTCGACGGCGCACCAAATAATTCGATCTCATATATGCTATCTCGTGTTTCGCGAGCGGAGCGGCGACTTGGTATCACGGATTTTGTTACCTACGTCAATCCGAACATGGCTTTCGACGGCATCTCCTACCGCGCGAGTGGTTGGCGCTTGCTCGGTTTCGAGGAGGGCACTAAATATCGGTACCTTGACTCTCGCTATATCACCGATCGTCAACTGGTCGCAAGATTCGGCGCGCGCCGTGATCACGAATATCAAGGTTTGTTACGTGGTGGATTTGCGACAAGCTCAATGCCCTTAAAACCGCTTTGGGTATTCCATAGGCGCGTTTAGGCCCGCAGATTCCGCTAAACACACGCGCGCACGCGGCTTCAATTTCGGACAAAATCGGACACGAGAACTGCATAATTCTGCGCGATTAGTACAAACTCCTTGATTTGTCTTCGTACGCTTAACGCGCAGAGTGTGGCAGATTTGTAGCGGAAATGTGCAGAATCGCGAAATGTGAAAAGTGGGTTCGATTCCCGTTGCCCGCTTTGCCTGCCGATCTCGCGCGATTGGGATTCTTTTTGTTGGTGGCCGCGCGCTGGCCCATGTTTTGTCGGAGCCATTCAATTCCGGGGTAGGAATGACAGGCGGCGCCAGAGGCTCGGACACGTTCGGGCTCGGGCCGGAATAACCGAATCCGTATAACGCGCTCCTAAGAAATTGGCAGAACGCTCAAGAAAATCGTTGCCCGAATTTCTCGGTGTCGCATACTCTGGGAATCCTTTCTGCTAGCGAAATTGGGAGCATGCCGGTCTCGACGGAACGGTGACAAAAGGCGACGTGAAAAATATCAAGACTCCCAAGATTGGATTTCTAGCGCTGGCAGCCTGGCTGGTTTGCTTTCATCCGCAATTTGTGAAGGCGGGCGGGGAGCCCTTGCCCGTAGAGCTATCGGCCGGAGAGAATGAACCGTCGGGAAGCGAACTGGGGCTGGGCAAATTCTCGCCTCTTCCCTTCCAGCTTTCGGCGATCCTGCGCGAAGGATTTGACGACAACGTCGGCACCGCACCTGCCGGGCACGAGCAGTCGTCGTTGTTCACCAATGTCGGCGCCGACCTGACCTACGCCTTCGGAAGCCCTCGCGCCCAACTAAACCTGAGCGCAGGCGGCGCCTTTACCTATTATAACGAACGGGTCGGTGTGCAAAGTTACGATATCGATCTCCACGCTCGCTTTAAGTTCAACCTTCAGGTCACGCCGCGCCTTGCGCTCAGCCTCGACCTCCATGCCACTTATCTAACCGAGCCGGATATTAGTTTAGGTATTGGTTTTACTCGGCGAAGCGGAAACTATTTTTACACGGACAATACCGGCACGCTCATCTATCTCTGGGCGCCGCGGTTTTCTACGGCCACTAGTTACACCGTCGTCCTCATCAATTACGACGATGCCGAAATCGGCGGGCTTCAAGATCGGATCCAGAACACGTTCGGCCACGAGTTCCGCTTCTTATTAACGCCGACCACAACCATTGTCGCCGATTACCGCTTCGAGATGATAAACTTCACCCACACGCCGAGCCAAGATTCGACTACACATTTCTTTCTGGGCGGCATCGATCACAACTTTAGCCCGCGCTTTAATATTTCGCTGCGCGTTGGCGAGGAATTTCGCTCTTACCAAGCCGTTGGGGACAAGAGCGGGCCGTATTTTGAAGGCACGTTGAATTACGCGATCGGCAAGCGCACGACGGTGTCGTGGAACAATAGTTACGGGATCGAGGATTCGGCTGTGATGGCCAACGCCATCCGCAACACTTTTCGCAGCGGGTTGCAAGTGAGCCAACAGCTGACGCCGAAAATCACGGCAACGCTCAGCCTTAACTACGAACACGATCAAAATCAGGCGGTTACAGAGCAATTTTTCGGGTTCACTTTCACGGTCAGCCCTGCTTTCGCGGAGAATGATCTCGACCTGGAGTTGAATCTTCGCTACGCCATCACGCCTCATTTGGGGATCGATCTCGGCTACAGTCGCTTCCAGGTCATCTCGGATCTCTCGTTCCGCGAATATTCGCGCGACCGCGTCTACGGGGGCCTGAATTTTACGTTCTAAAGGTAGCCCGCTTTAGGGTTTACTTTTGTCAGGCTTTTTGCTAAAGTCCTTCCCTTTCGCGAGGGTTCTCTATGGCACACAACGACGAAGTGAAGCTCCATTTTCTCGATTACTGGCGCGTTATCCGCGTCCGCTTGGGTTTAATTTCGCTCACTTTCTTCCTGGTGCTGATCACGGCAGCCGTCGTCACCCTTTTTCAGCGCCGCGAGTATAAATCGTCCGCTTTCATTGAGGTAAAACCTACCACGGAGAGCCCGCGCATTTTCGCAAGTGATCTGCACCAAGGGCCGGTGCACGATCCGGAGCTTGCGCCCACCGTGTTTCAAGTGATTCAGCGCACTGGCATTCTCTACCCGGTGATCGACGATTTAAAACTTCAACAGAAATGGGCGAAGGACGTGGGAGGTCGGCCCTCGCGAGAGCAAACGTATAAGCTCCTCCTGCGCAGACTTGATGTCCAAGAAGTGCGCAATACCGATCTGCTTCAGATCAGCGTTTTCGACCCTAACCCGCAGGAAGCCGCCGATATCGCAAACAAAATCGTGGCCGTGTATCAGGATAAACGCGTCGAGGAAGAGAAAGAGATCATGAACCGCGGCGTTGCGACCATGAATGAACAGGTTGCGAGAGAACAAAAGGCGGTAAACGACGCGGCGACCGAAGTAGAGCGCATTCGCGACCAGGAACACATTATCGATCTCAACCCTGAGGGGAAGGAAGACACGGAGACGGCGGTAAACTCGGTCATACTAAAGCAGGAGGAAGGGGTCAATCAGGCCGAAATGAGCGTCGAGGTGCTTCGCAGCAGGCTGGAACAAATCCGGAAACTCAAGGGCGAAGAACTCATGCGGATGCTGGCCACGCTCAGTATTGAGGACCCGACGATCCAAAAAATTCTACCGAATTATCAAGAGGCCATCGCCCAAGACGCCTTCTTACTCAATTCCGGTCTCGGCGAGAATCACCCCAAGGTAAAAGCGCTCCGAGCGACTAAGGCTGTCTATGCGAAACAGCTCGATGAGCAGGTCGAGAGCATTCGAAGCGCCCTGGAGAAAAATCTGAAAAGCGCGCAAAACGCGCGCGAGCAGATGGACAAACGGCTGGTTGAAGTCAACTCACGGCAGTTGGCTACGAAAACCCTAAGTGCCAATTACGTGCGGGCAAAAAATGCTTACATCAAAGAAAAATTGCTTCTCGATGGAATAAGAATGCGGGCGCAGACCCAAACGATGGAGCTGGCCATGCCCCGCATCGCAGTGAGTGTAAAGCAGGTGGCGGAACCGCCCAATTTTCCGGCCCGCCCGCTAGTGGTTCTCAATCTGGCGCTGGGCGCCCTGGTTGGACTCATGCTTGGTCTTGGGCTCGCCTTTTTTATCGAATATCTCGATACCAGCGTCAAGACCATGGAAGATGTTGAGAACCTTCTTGGTCTCCCGGTTCTGGCGATCATTCCGAAAAATATAAGGCTGCTCCACCGCGAAGCGGGAGACACACCGGACGCGGAGGCTTACCGGATCTTGCGCACCAACATCGAATTCAATCGCAAGAATCCTGAAGCCAACACCATCTCGCTTGTCAGTGGCGGACCCGGCGAAGGCAAATCAACCACCATCGCCAATCTCGCCTTCGTCTGCGCCCAGGGGGGTTATTCTACACTCATTGTCGATGCCGACCTGCGGCGCCCGGTTCAACACGAGTTCTTCGGCGTCAGCAACACCGCCGGCTTGACCAGTTATCTCGCCACCGGGATGCCGCTGGAGAAGGTCATATTACCCACCGCGGTGAAGAATCTTTCCATTCTGCCCAGCGGAGTGCTTCCGGCCGACGCCGTCGGCATTCTCAATTCGCAGCGGATGTCGGACGCGATTGCCGAGTTGAAATCGCGTTACGACCTTATCTTTTTCGATTCGCCGCCCATGCTGGGTGTGAGTGACGCATCGGTTCTGGCCAGCGAAGTCGATGAGACGATCATCGTTGTCCAGCACCGGCGGTTCCCGCGCGCGATGCTCACACGCGTCAAGCAGGCCATCATCAGCGTCGGCGGCACCCTCCTGGGTGTCGTGCTGAACGATGTCGATCTTAAGCACGACCAGAATTATTCCTACTACACCCATTACTACGCCTACTATCAGCCGCGTGGCAAAGAAACACGGCGGGGGCGTTCTCGGAAAGCAGCCGCCGTCGCTGCACACAACGGTGCTTCCGATTCCGACGAATACTGATGCGCTCTCTTCTCTTCTCGCTTTTGTTCCTTGGCTTCGCCGCGATCGCTTGTGGCCAGGCGACCCTCAGAGTCGGTGATTTCGTCGAGCTCAAGATTAGCGGTGTACCGGTGGAGGAACAGCAGCAGGTCAATAATATCTACACCGTAGACGCGAATGGCTGGATCAACCTGCCCTACATCAACAAAGTGAAAGCGGGCGGAGTGACCCCGGCGCAACTGGCGGCCTCGATCGAAGGCGCCTATCGCGCAGGCAAAATATATACGAACCCCACGATCACGGTTGTGATGCAACCGACCACCCGTTTCGTGAACGTGGGCGGCGCCGTCCGCACCCCTTCACGTGTTCCCTTTACTGAAGACATGACGCTGCTCACTGCGATTAGTGCGGCGGGTGGATTCAACGATTTCGCCGATCAGAAGCGGGTCCGGGTTCTGCGTGGAAGCAAGGTAACAGTTTACGACGTCCGAAAATTTCGCCGCGATCCTTCTAAGGACGTCAGCCTTCAACCGGGCGACAAGGTCGAGGTCCCGCAGAGCTTCTTTTAGCGGCCGCCGCGGCGAGGCTCGGGTCGCAATTCCGCGTCGCGCCCAATTCTACTGATCCGGCGCAATGATATCGCGGTGCCGCCAAGTGTAGCCGAGACCCGAGTAAACGGTCAACGCTACCATAGTCCAAACGAGGATGGGGCCGGCCTCGTCGCGCGCGCGAAGCCACCATGTCGCCCTGTCATCGGCATAGCGCAATTCGTTTGCCGAAAAAAGAGCGAGAAAAAATATCACGGTGGTGATCTGCCATGAGGTCTTCTGTTTGCCGAGCCGTTCCGCTGGCAGAACCTGGCCCTTGGCGCTTGCCATCAATCGCAGACCTGTAATCAAAAAATCGCGCGCCACAACCGTCGTCGCAGCCCAGGCCGGGATGACCTTGAGCGGCACCAGCGAGATGAACGCCGCCGCCATCATGATCTTGTCCACCAGCGGATCCATCAATTTGCCGAAATTTGTGATGACACCGTAGCGGCGGGCGATTTCTCCATCGATGAAGTCCGTGACGCCGGCAACCAGAAAGATGAGCAGCGCGGCGGTGCGTCCGTACTGCCAGGAAGAATTTAACGCCACCACGAAAAGGATAGTGAGCGCGAGCCGCCCGAGCGTTAAACGGTTTGCCCAATTCATCGCCGTAACTGTGGCCGTCGGCCTCTGCGCGACGCGATGCCTGTGTGCATTTCTCGATGCTCAGCTTCGGTCACCGGCAGATTATCGATCTTAAATTTCGGCCGTTTCCAAATCGGCACCCGGCGTTTCAATTCATCCACAATCCACTGGCTCGCCTCGAACCCGGCCGCGCGATGTTTCGCTCCCACTCGAAGAAAAAGCGATGCTTCACCCGTACCGACAAACCCGATGCGATGATGCACAATAACTTGGTCCAGCCGGAATTTCGTCACTGCCGCCTCGGCAACCAAGCCCAATTGATGCTCCGCCATCGCGCGATGCGCTTCGTACTCGATGCCCTCAATCTGGCGCCCATCTTCCAGTCCGCGGACCGCGCCCCAAAAATCGACAATTGCCCCCGAAGTAAGATCGACATCTCGCGCCGGCGCTTCCAAGCGTTCTTCGGTCAATAAAACTTCACAAACTGAGTTTGCCATGCGTTCCAGTCAATCGCTACAATGAGGCCGCGGCTTGACGACCGCTGAAACAAAGGAGACCCAAAATGACCGCGAATCAATGCGATATTGGCCTCATCGGCCTGGCTGTAATGGGCGAAAACCTCGTCTTGAATATGGATTCCAATGGATTTTCAGTCGCCGTTTTTAATCGCACCACAGAGGTAACTCAGAAATTCGCAGCCAGTCGTGCCAAAGGAAAGAATATCCAGCCGACGCGCACGCTTGAAGAATTTGTCGGTGCGCTTAAAAAACCGCGCAAAGCGATGATCATGATCAAAGCCGGCAATCCGGTCGATCAAGTAATCGGCGAACTCGCACCACTTCTCGAAAAAGGTGACGTCATTATCGACGGCGGTAATTCTCTGTTCACCGATACGCAACGGCGCTGCAAAGATCTCGAAGGTCGCGGGATTCATTTCGTCGGATGCGGTGTTTCCGGTGGAGAGGAAGGCGCGCTCAAAGGTCCTTCGCTGATGCCCGGTGGTTCTCGCGAATCCTGGGAAATAATCGCGCCAATCTTTCGCAGGATCGCTGCACAAGTCGATGGCGAACCTTGTTGCCGCTACATGGGACCGGATGGCGCCGGCCATTACGTCAAGATGGTGCATAACGGGATCGAGTACGGCGACATGCAGCTGATCTGCGAAGCCTACGCGATTTTGAAGGATGTGATCGGCATGGATGCGCCGCAATTAGCAGCGACCTTCACCGAGTGGAACAAGGGCGATCTCGACAGCTATCTCATCGAAATCACGTCTCAAATCTTTCGCAAGATCGATCCCGAGACGGGCAAACCACTTGTCGACGTTATTCTCGATAAAGCCGGCCAGAAAGGGACCGGCATTTGGACGCTCCAATCTGCCATTCAACAGTCGGTTGTTATTTCCACGATCAACGCCGCAGTCGAGGCGCGCGTCATCTCTTCGCGCAAAGACGAGCGCGTCGCTTCCTCGAAAATTCTGCCGCAACCAAAACCGAAGAAATTCACCGGCGATCGAAAGGAGCTGGTCGAAGCAATCCGTCAGGCGCTCTACGCGTCCAAGATTGTCTCCTATGCCCAGGGCATGGAACTCCTCGGCGCTGCAAGTCACCAATACAACTGGAACCTGAACTTCGGCGACATCGCCACGATCTGGCGCGGGGGGTGCATCATTCGCGCGAAATTCCTTAATCGCATCGTCGAAGCTTACAAACGCGATCTCGGGCTGCATAATCTCCTGCTCGATCGCTATTTCACCGGCGTCATTGAAACAACGCAGGACAACTGGCGCGTCGCCGTTTCGACCGCAGCCGAATATGGCGTCGCCGTGCCGGCGTTTTCTGCTTCGCTCGCGTACTTCGACAGTTACCGCCAGACGCGGTTGCCTTCCAATTTGCTGCAAGCGCAGCGCGATTTCTTCGGCGCGCACACTTACGAGCGTGTCGATAAGCCGGGCGTCTTTCACACCGAATGGATCGAATCGGATCAAAAGCCGGCCGAAAAAGCGACTGAACCGAAAACGCCCGCGCCGGATCACGCTGGCGAGTAGCAGAACGTTGAAGGGTTAAAGCGATGAAGCGTTACAACTGAAATCTCTTCCTTCGTTTCAACACTGCAACACTTCAACCCTTCAACGCTTAACGAAAATCGTGCGAGGCGGCGCCGACGAGCTGGCTGTATGCGAGAGACTTAAAATCGCGTGCCTTAATGAGCACGACGCCATCGGAATTTTGTACCTCGCCTTCAATCAGCAAAAACGCTTCTTCCGTGATTAACAGGCGAAATCGCTCAAACAAATTTGGATCGACAATCGCATTTGAGACTCCGGTCTCGTCTTCGAGACTGATGAAAACGAAACCTTTTGCCGTGCCGGGCCGTTGACGGCAAATGACATTGCCGGCAATCTGAACGATTGCGCCGTGACAAGCATGAATCAGATCGGTTGCGCGCCAGACATTCGGTAAATTTTCGCGCAACAACTTCATCGGATGCGGCCCGGTCGTTAAATTCATCGTTTCGTAATCGGCTTGTACGCGCTCCGGCATGGTCATGCGCTTCAGGGGAGATCGCGAATTCTGGGTAGCGCACGCGTCACGCGATCGCGAACTTTTCTGGATGCGCGACAATATCTCGGATTTGCAATGTTTTCGGAAAGATTGTTTCGGCGAGACGCGTGCGCTCACCAACAAATCGTCGTGCATTGCCTCTTCGACTTTCCACATCGCGGCGCGGCGATGACCGGCGAAACAATTGACCGCACCGAGCTCGGCGAGCGCGCGGAGTTCTTCTTTCGAAAGCGGCACACGCCGCTTGAAATCGTCCAGCGAATCAAATTGTCGATCCTGGCGTTGCCGAACGAGTTCTTCCGCATGTTCCTGGCGCAACCCGTTCACCACGCAAAATCCCAACCGCACTGTGTCATCGGAAACCACCGTGCATCGACAATTTGATTGTGAGACGCATACCGGCTTGACCTTCACGCCATGTCGACACGCATCTTTCACGATTGTCGCCAGCGTGTAAAAACCCATCGGCTGATTGTTAAGCAGGCTCGCATAAAACTCCGGCGCGCGATGCACTTTCAGATACGCGCTGCCGTAGGCGAGAATAGCAAAACTGATCGCATGCGATTCGGGAAACCCGTAAAGCGCGAATGAGCTGATCGATTGGATAATTTTATCGATCACGTCCGGCGCGATATTCTTCCGCGTCATTGCGGCCCGCAGCTTGACGCTCACTTTCTGCATCCGCTCCTCGGAACGATGAAAACTTAGGGCGCGTCGCAATTCCTCCGCTTCGTCGCCGGAAAAATCGGCCATGATCATCGCGATTTTCAGCATTTGTTCCTGAAATAATGGAACGCCAAGCGTGCGTCCGAGCACTGGTTCCAATCGCGGATCAAAATAAGTGATCGCCTCGCGTCCCGCCCGCCGCGCCAGATATGGATGCACCATGTCGCCCTGGATTGGGCCCGGCCGAATGATCGCGACTTCGATGACAACGTCATAAAAACATTCCGGCTTCATCCGCGGCAGCGTGGCCATTTGGGCGCGGCTCTCGATTTGAAACACGCCAATCGTGTCCGCCTTTTGCATGATCTCGAAAGTGGCGAGGTCATTTTTTGGAATGTGCGCGAGGTCGAGCGGGTGCCCGCGCTCGCGACATAATTCCAATGCATCCTGCATCACCGACATCATGCCGAGCCCGAGCAAATCCACTTTGACGATGCCAAGATCTTCACAATCGTCCTTGTCCCATTGCGCGACGACGCGCCCAGGCATGGACGCGTTTTCCAGCGGCACAAACGAGCTGAGTTTGTTCTGGCAGATGATCATGCCGCCGGAATGCTGACCGAGATGCCTTGGTAATCCGTAAATCGCTTGATACAAATTGATGAACGCCGGCATGCGCGGGTGTTCTTTGGGCAAGCCGGCCTGTTCAATTTGCGAAGCGAGATCGAGCGTGTGCGGAAAATCGCCGTTCGTGAACAAGTGCGAAAAGCGATCGAGAATGCTCGGTGAAAAATTCAGCGCCTTGCCGATCTCGTGTGCCGCGCTACGACCGCGATATGTAATCACGTTCGCCGTCATGGCCGCGCCATGCTTGCCGTAACGGCGATAAATTTCTTGAATCACGCTTTCCCGCCGACCGCCACTTGGAAGATCGAGATCGATGTCCGGCCAGCCTTTGCGCCCTTCGCTGAGGAACCGCTCGAAAACCAGGTTATTGCTTACGGGATCAACCGGTGTGATGCCGAGGCAATAACAAACGGCGCTGTTGGCCGCGCTGCCGCGGCCTTGGACCATAACGTTATGCTCGCGACAAAAATTGACGATGTCCCAGACAATCAAAAAATATCCGGGAAATCCGAGCTTTTGAATAAGCGCCAGTTCCTTCTCCAGTTGACCTTTCACTGCGCTATTGATCGCCGCATATCGCTGTTGCGCACCAAACCAGGTGATCGTGCGCAAAAATGAATCCATGGTGTGACCGTCCGGCACCGAAAAATCCGGAAATTCGTAGCCGAGATTTTCCAGCGAAAAAGTGAGTCGCTCGGCCAAGCGTGCGGTGTTTTCAATTGCTTCCGGCAGGTCGCGAAAGAGCTCACGCATTTTCGCGTCACTCTTCAAATGACGTTCGCCGTTTCGCGTCAGCAATTTGCCGGCAACATCGAGATGGGTGTGCTCGCGAATGCAGGTGAAAACATCGAGAACTTCTCGCCCGTACGGCTTCGCGTACTGCACGCCATTTGTGGCCAGGATCGGCAATCGATAATGAGCGGCAAGATCAACAAGTTGTTGATTGATTCGTTCTTCGCCACGCAGAAAATGGCGTTGAATCTCAACGTAAATATTTTCGCGACCGAACGTGTCGATGAAAAACTGTGCGCGATCCCCGGAATTCTGGGTAGCGCACGCGTCTCGCGTGTTGGCGATTGCGTCTCGCAATCGCGAACTTTCTTCCTTGCCGGATCGTCGTGGCAAGTGTGCACTCCCCAGTCCAAAGAGCACGATCAGCCCGTTCGCGAATTCCGGCAGCTCGTTCCATTGCACAACGCACTTTCCTTTTTCGCTGCGGAGATGCGCTTGCGTCAGCAGTTCGCATAAATTTTTATATCCAGTGCGGTTTTCGACGAGGACCGGCAGAATCCTGTCATCTTCCAGGCTCAACTCGCAGCCGATGATCGGGCGCAGATTATTTTCTCGCGCAGCAACAGAAAAGCGTTGCGCGCCATAAACCCCGTTGCGATCGAGCAACGCCAACGCCGGCATCTCCAACTCAGCCGCGCGCTCAGCTAATTGTTCCGGAAAAGAAGCGCCGCGCAAAAAACTAAAAGCGCTGCCCGCATGTAACTCGATGTAGGACATGTTTGCTGTAGCGGCGGTCTATGACCGTCGCTCGATATCTCGGCAAAGAATGCGACGCTCACAGAGCGCAAAGAGACGACTAATCATAGACGCCAGCGACTTCCCAAGTTTTGCCGGTTCGATGACCGCGACATAAGGCGCCGTCATCGAGTTGCACGTCCAATTCGGCGCACTCCCAAGATTTTTCATCCCACCAATTCCCGGAAAGCAAATAAGGGCCGCGTTGATCGACCACTTTGCCGTTGATGTTTACGCTTCGAATGTGAGCAGCAACATTTTCGGAAAGCAAAACCGATGCAGACACCACTGGCCGAAATCGGCGGAGCGCAACGCGCGACGACCCTGAGCAAGTAGCGACCCTCACCCTACCCTCTCCCTCAGGGAGAGGCGCACGTGCGCTAGCACGGCGGTGAGGGAATTCATCAGCATTTAACTTCCACACAAATGGCTCTATCCGAAATGCATCTGGACGGTGCGTTTCTTCCAACACCGGCGTGCCGACACGATCGGCGCCGACCAATGCGGTCAATCGCGCGAGCGTTTCGTAAAGCTGCTGCGGATTTTTTAAAGCCGTTTCAAACAATCCGAATTGCTGCGAGGCGGGTTTGATCGGTTGCGCATCCAACGAAACGGCAACAATCGGATGCTCCGATCTAAAATTCTCGAGGTGGGTATGCAGCATCCGAAAGAGAAGATCGACGTCGTTAGTCGGCTGCGGAATTTTGAAGCAGCGTTCGTAACGCTCCTTGTTCGAAAAAGTAATTCGCAGGGTGATTTCTTTGGCGACGAGATAGATCGCGCTCAATCGTAGCGCGAGCTGTTCCAGAAACCGGCGCAGCATGAAAAGCAGCGGCTGGGCAGTCTCGATCTCGTGTTCGAACTCAAAGCTCTCTTCAAACGACTCCGGTGGCTGAACAAATTTAAGGAGCCGATTCGATCGCCCATTCGCGCGTTCCCAAAGCCGCACTCCTTCCGGCCCGAGCCGCGCGCCGAGTTCATCCTTATCCAGCGCCGCGAGTTCTCCAAGCGTATGGATGCCCCACTTGTGCAGGATCGCTAGAATTTGCTGAACTGATTTCTCCGCAATTGGACCGCCTGCTCGCGAATTCTTTCGGAGTTGGACGCTCGCCACGGCGGAGCCCGTCCACGGCGAAGGCGGGTTGGACGTTCCTCCTTCGCTGCCGCTACGGCGCGACAAGTGAGCGCCTGCCACGCCGAAGCCTTCGGCGTAGGCGGGTTGAGCGTTTTCCGCCTGCGACTTTGCCAAAGCAGAGCGCTCCATGACCCAATTTAAGGTCAAAGCCTAATATGTTCAAATGAACATTCTAAGACGGGCGGTAATACGCGACTGCCGCCGGTCCACACAGGGGCCCCTACCCGGTACGGGTGGGGTGGAAGCATGCTTGTTAGGCTTCGCGCGCGATTAAATGGACGGTCGTTAGGCCGTCGCGCTGCCGCTGTTGATGCCCTGCGCCACTGCGATCTGAAAACAGAACGTCAGTGCAAAAGAGAATCAAGCGTGCAGGGCGTCAGGATTCTGCCGCCGACACGTTGCTGAGCGTGATGGCGTGCCTACGCGGCCATTTCCAACTTTACTCGCTGAACGGTCGAAACACCCTTGCCAACGATCTTGGCAGTGTTTCGAATCGAGTATTCTGCCTTCAACAGTCGAATAATGTCCTTGTGCTTTCGCAGGAACTGATCGCGAGAAAGGGTTGTGCCGTTTGGCCGACCGAGTTTCACTCCCTTTCTTCGTGCTTCGGCAAGTCCCGAGTTAATCCGTTCCCGCAGTATCTCGGTTTCGCTCCGAGCCATTTCGGCTAAAAGCGCCAGCATAATACCGGCGGCGGGGTTACGTTTCCCGTTAGGCAAGAGTGTTTCGATTCCTTGGGCGTGCCAATAGAGCGACACTGCACATTCCTCTAACGCCTCAACAAACTGATGAGTGACACTGTTCCTTCGCGCGAGACGCGAAATTTCATGAACGAGCACCTTCTTGATCTTGCCCTCTCTCGCTAATTGTTCAGCGCGCCGCAAGCCGTGACGCTCGCCGTTGTCTGCGGTCCCCGAAATCGTCTCGTGGCACACCGCGACAACGTTATATTTTTTGCTCTGCGCATACGCCCGAAGTTCGGAGATTTGCCGGTCCGTCTCCTGTTTGATGGTCGAAATACGGACCAGAATAACCACGGGAACCTTTGCTTTGGCCATCTAACCTTTGTATCACAAAAGTGTTCAAATAATCAATAGATTTGGTGAATACACCTAACGGGTGGGAGTCGTGGACAACTATCGAGGCAAACGGCTGCCCAAATCCGAGGAACGATTTTTTGAATACACTTGGGTCGGGGGCCATCATTCGGGTCTCAACTTCTCGCTTGGGCCGTTCCGGACCTACGCAAATAAGCGTGGAATGATTGCCCGCCTCGGCCCAAAGAATGTCCACTGCTGAATAGCCCTGTTGTTTCGGGGGGAGAACTGCGGAAAAGTTTGCAAGAGTAAAAACTGACCGGTTATGTCCTATAGCATATCAACCTTGCTGACCCGCAATCTTCGCGACGTTTTCGGTGAAAACGATCCCGCGCGCCGGCGCGCAGCCATCAATGAAATCTGGACCGAAGATGGCGTGTTCTATGACCCCAAAACGGGTGTCCACCGTGGCCGCGACGAGATTGATCGTGTCGCAGGCGCGGTCAGGGCTACTCACCCTGACTTTCAATATCAGCCAATTGCAAAACCCGAGGAATTGGGCGATGGCGGCCGGGTCAAATGGGTATCGGGCCGGCTTGGTGAGCCGCCAGCTTACGCCGGGACTGATTTCATCATTGCCCGGGACGGCCGGATTGCCGCCCTTTATCTCTTTTTCGACGAGCTACACTGAGCGATCGGTGCTTCGAGAAAATCGTCGCCTCTCTCGCTCCGAAAGAAGCAACCTTCAAGTAGCCGCGTTCGCCACGTTTCTCGTGTCGCAATAGACTCCGCACCCTTGCGACTTAAATCGTGTTACCAACGGATCACTGCGGCAATGAAGCAGGGTCGCCGCGCAGAATGTTCCGGCTTGGACCTCGCACCTCGGACTCAGCTTTCCCAATGGCGCAGGAGAAGAACAAAAGTCACGTAGTGAGCCACCAATAATAGCGGCACCGCCACCGCCGGGATCCAATAGGCCGGTCCCATCGCCACCGGCGCGTTGTAAATCGTAGCGGTCGTAATCGCGGCGAGTAGATCGACCGTCCCGAAAATGTTAAAGGCCCACACTATCGGCTTGGCTAAACCAGAACCGCGCAGCACGAACGGAATTGCGACGAACGCGATGATCGCGGTTATCAAATCTCCAAATGCGGCCGGATACGCGAATTCCTGTGGCAATCCCGGATACGTTGCGCCGCGCGTCAGGAACATCACTCCCAAATGCCGCGTTGAATGCAGAAGCAGGATCGGAACGAGAATCTGTTGGGGTCGAACGCGCGGAATCAGCGGCAACAGATAGAGTCGCGCCGCGACATAGAAGATCAGCGTGTTCGCAACGAGATTGAGAACAATTACTCGATCAAAAATCTCTGGCATCTATTTCTTCTCCATGTAAACGAGCGGCTTGATCCTTGTCTATCGAAAAAAGAACCGCCCGGTCGGCAGGCGTGCTCAGTGGCACTCCGGAACGTCGATGGGAGTCAATACCTCTGCCTCGATTGGCTGTTCAGCGTCGATTTCGTTTATGTGAATGAGCGTTTGCTGGACAACATCGGCGTTCTCTAAACCTGCGGCACGCCGCGCCGCTCGGTCCGCCAAATCAAATTCCTTCCACGACTTCGGCGGTCGCATTTTCGCTTTTTGAATTGCGACTGATGCTTTGTCGAACACGAGCAGACGATGTGTTTCGCCGCGCTTCGCCCACTGAGCGGCTACTAGAGCGTTGTTTCAACAGCGAGAACTGGTTTTTGCTTTCTGCCGCGCTTGCGATAAATGTGGCGTGACTTGTTCCTTTAATTTCAAGATAGCGAATCGAAACCGCAACTCGCATTTCATCGGCAGCGTTTACGCTAACCAGCGCGATCCAAAGACCGATGAACACACGAAACAGCCGGCCCATTTCAAATAATTTCCACTGGGCATTTCGGCAGCGCCGCCAAAAACGAGCGGCCGTACGGCTTGGTCACAATGCGGTTGTCGAGAATGACGATGATGCCGTGGTCGCTTTTGGTGCGGATTAAACGCCCGACGCCTTGGCGAAGTTTTAAGATCGCTTCCGGCAACGAATATTCGGTGAAAGGATCGCCGCCGCGTTCCTGGACGAGTTCCAACTTCGCCTCAATGAGCGGATCGTCTGGCACAGCGAACGGCAATCGAGTGATGATCACATTAGAAAGTGCTTCGCCGGGAACATCGACACCGCTCCAGAAGCTGTCAGTGCCGAAAAGGACGCTGCGCGGTGTTGTTTTGAATTGTTCGAGCAGCTTCCCGCGAGGCGCGCCGCCGCCTTGCACGAGAAGATTCATCTTCCTTACCGCGAAAAATGTCTGCATCTGCCCGGCCAACTGCTGCATGTCGCGGTAGCTCGTAAAAAGAACGAACGCGCGACCGTCCGTTTGTTCGACAAAATGCGCGATCCAGTGCTCCAGTTCTTTCTGATATCCGGTGTCGCGGGGGTCCGCCATTTTTTGCACGATGTACAGTTTCATCTGCTTTTGAAAATCGAAAGGACTGCCGAGTTGTAGCGGCTCGGCTTCAGTCGCACCGATGCGCTCCCGAAAATAAGCCAGATCGGGGCGGCCGACCGCCAGCGTCGCGCTTGTCATCACGCAACAACAGTTCTCCCGAAAAATCATCCGGCGCAGGACCGGCGCGAGGTCGATGCGCGCGGCGTTGAGCGAAAGAAATTGCGCGGTTTTTCCCGTGCGCTCGACCCAATAAACGTGTTCCTGCGCGCTTTGCTCGAGAAAAATGGCGATGCCGTCTCGGGCGTCCCGAATGCGTCGGCCAAATTCCTGCAATTCGGCTTTCAGAAATTCGTCATCGGCGCGCTTCGCCACTTCCGCGATGCGTGCCTGGAGCGCGGTCAATCGCCCCGTGATTGTGTCCGGGACAAAATCAACATCACGAACACGAAATTCGCGGCCTTTGCGAAAATCAGATCGCGATTCGACCGCGGCAAAGAACTTGTCGACATCATCGACCAGTTCGTCCGCCAACCGGACGCCGTTTGCGTCGCGCATCACGGTAAACAGGCCCTTCCGCGTGCGCGCATTGTAGAGCCGTTGAATTGTCGATCTTAGCCCGTATTGCGCGACGCCGATGCCGATCTGGCGTGAAGCGACTTGCTCGACCCTATGCGCCTCGTCGAAAATAATGAAATCGTTCGGGAAAAGATAACCACTCTCCCGCTCTTCCTGTTCGTCCGGGCGGCCCAGGAGGGTGAAGAGCAGCGTGTGATTCATCACGATCAGGTCTGCCGCGAGAAGACGCTTGCGAGCGTGCTGGTAAAAACAACGCGGGTTTTGACCACAGGTTTTTTGCGTGCAGAGGTGCGCTTCGCTGCAAACTTGGGTCCAGACTTTTGGATCGGGCTCGACTGAGAGATCGCTGAGCGAGCCGTCGCGGGTCGTGCTGGCCCATTCCGCGAGTCGGGTCAATTCATTTTGTTCCGGACCGGTGAAAAGCTCATTCGCTTGTTGCCGCGCACGCTCCAGCCGTCGCGGGCAAAGATAATTTTGCCGCCCCTTCATGAGCGCGGCGTCGAACTCGACCGGTAAAATCTTTTTTAGAATTGGGATATCTTTGTAAAGAAGCTGTTCCTGAAGATTGATCGTGTGCGTCGAGACGATTGCCTTTTTGTGTTGCTCCAGCGCGAACAGAATTGCGGGCGCGAGGTAGGCGAGCGATTTTCCGACGCCGGTGCCCGCTTCGACCACCAGATGCCGATCTTCCTCGAGGGCGCGCGCCACCGCCACGGCCATCTCCTGCTGTTGCAGACGGAACTCGAAATTCGTCGCCTTTGAGAGGCGTCCATTTTCCGAGAAGATTTTGCGAATTCGTTCGACAAATTCAGTGCCCAGAGAATCTTTCAGCGCGATCATGGGATAGGCGACGACCGATTTGGAGGTCCAGTTATTTGCCAGCGACTGAAATCCATTCGCGGAAATGCTATTGTAATTCGCAAATCGAAATTCGAAATTCCCGTGAGACTCCTCGATCGCTACGTCATTCGCAATTTTTTGCAGGTCTATCTTTACTGCATCGCGGGCTTTATCTCGATCTGGCTCATCTTCGACATTAGCGACAATATTTCGACCTTTATCGACGAGCATGTCGGTCTTCTTCTCACCGTCCGGTATTATCTCACTCAGGTTCCGCAGGTTTTTATCATCCTCCTGCCGGTTTCACTTTTGCTCGCGCTCCTTTTTTCGCTGGGGCGAATGTCGCGCGCGAATGAGATCGTCTCGATGCTGACCGCAGGCGTGAGCCTTCCGCGCGTTCTTCTCCCACTCATCGGCATGGGGTTGCTTACGGTCGCAGCAACCATGGCGCTAAACTATTCGCTCGCGCCGCATGCCGAGCTGGCGCGCAAAACATTCCTCTCGGAAGCGCATGCGCATCCAGAGACACTGATCCAGGGACAAATCTTTCGCAATCGAACCGACGCGCGCACCTGGTTCGTCCAGAATTTTCGCGCCGGCGGCGACACTTTCAATAGTGTCCAGGTGCTCCAGCAGGACGCGCATGACAGTATCGTGACGAATTATCTGGCAACGCGCGCTCTCTATCACCCGGAAACGAAAATCTGGGAACTCGAAGAGGTGAAGGTGGTCCATTACGATCCAGCCGGCAACATTCTCGAGGAACAGATCTATCCGTCGCTCAAGATCGACAACTGGAGCGAAACGCCATTTCGCTTGGGCAGCGCCAATGCGCGCGCGGAATTCCTCAGTCTGCCGGAGCTGCGTCAATACCTGCAGTTCAATGCCGATTTCCCCACCACCCTGCTCGCGCCATTCCGCACGCACCTTCAGTACCGTCTCGCCCTGCCGTGGACCTGTTTGGTGGTGGTCTGCATTGCGGCGCCACTGGGTATCGGTTACTCGCGCCGCGGTGTTCTTTCCAGCGTGGCCGCTTCAATCATTCTCGTTTTCGCGATGAATTTTCTCACGCACCTCTTTCTCGCGCTGGGCGAGGGCGACCGCATTTCTCCGTGGGTCGCAGGGTGGACGCCGAACCTTCTCTTCGCTGCGATCGGTCTTTACTTGCTCTATCTTCGCGCTTCCAACCGCGAGGCGCCCGGCTTTCATCTCCTCAGGGCGCGGCGTATATTGGCGCGATGAATCCGCTCCCAAACGAATGGGCGATCAAGCATCGCGCAGATGCGTGTGCCTCCACCCATCGACCTTTCGCGCCCGGCGAATATTTCTACACGCTGCTCTTTCGCGATGCTGATGGCTATCGCCGTGAAGATTTGAGTGAAGAAGCGTGGTTAAACCGGAACGAGAACATTCAGCCATTTTCATTTTGGAAAACACGTTACGAACCTCTGCCACCGCCGGCGCCCGAGCCTCTGGCAAAAGAAAATGCCGAGCAACTTTTCCGGCGTTTGATTGCATCGAAAAACGCTCCGCCGAACGCATGTTACATTCTCGCCGCCATGTTGGAGCGCAAGCGGGTCCTGAAACAAATTAAGAGCGAAGACGCTGCGAACGGACGCGTTTTGGTTTATGAGCACGGACCGACCGGCGACGTTTTCATTGTGCCCGACCCGCAATTGCGGCTCGATGAATTGGAAGACGTGCAAAATGAAGTCGCAAACTTGCTCCAGACAGCGGCGCATAGTTGAAAGATCGACATGTCCTCTAGGCTCCCATGGTTTTCCGGCCGTTTCCCCCTTTATCTAGCTCCGATGGCCGGAGTATCGGACAAAATCTTCCGGCAACTGTGCAGGGAGTACAGTGCCGATGTCCTCACGACCGAATTCGTTTCGGCTGAAGGAATCTTTCGGCGCAACGAGCGGACGCGCGAGTATCTCGACTTCGACGAAATTGAGCGGCCAATTGGTGTGCAACTCTTCGGTGCAAATGCCGAGCACATGGCGGAAGCAGCGCGCCAGGTCATCGATTGGGTGCACCCGGATTTTGTCGATCTAAACTTTGGTTGTCCGGTCAATAAAGTGGTCGCGAAGAATGGCGGCTCGGCATTGTTGAAGGATTGCCCAACTCTCGCCAGCGTCGCCGTCGCGGTCGTTCGCGCGGCCGCCCCGATGCCGGTCACGGCGAAGATCCGGATTGGGTGGGACGCCGATTCAATCAACGCCACCCGCGTCGCGCGCGTTCTTGTCGATGCCGGAATCGCGGCGATCACCGTGCATGGACGCACCCGCGCACAAGGGTACGCCGGTGCGGCTGATTGGAACGTCATCGGCGAAGTTGCCGCCGCGGTTCCGGTTCCCGTTATTGGAAATGGCGATCTCTCGAGCGCGGCTGATGTGGCGAAACGACGTCGTGAAACCGGAATTTCGGGCGCGATGATCGGTCGCGCGGCCATGAGCGCCCCATGGATTTTCAGTCAAACGAAACAATATCTCGCGACGGGGGAGATGGTCGATCCACCAGACTTATCGGAACGGTGGAACTTAATCCTGCGACATTGCCGCCTCGCTGTCCAAGCCTGGGGAGCAGAAGAACCGGCGATCCGATCAATGCGCGCGCGGCTGATGGCCTACTCGAAAGGTTTCCCCGGCAGCAAAGTGCTCCGTGAGAAATTTCAGCATGTTTCGACCTTGGCAGAGATCGATGCAATCGCGCAAGACCACTTGCAAAGGTCGTTCGAGCCAGCAGCTTTGATTGCTGCGTGATCTGATTCTACCGTGCAGACCTCCGAACAACCAACTGCGCCGACAATCAATTACAAGATTGGCAACGAGCGCTTGATCAAAGTGACCGAGAATGCGTCGCGCAAGTTGACTTCGTTGCTCGAAAAACAAGGCAGACCAAACGGCGCTTTGCGTCTGGCTGTGATCGGAGGCGGATGCTCGGGCCTGCAATATACCATGGACTTGGTCGACGGCCCCAAAGACCGCGACATTCTTGTTCCAACCTCCAACGTGCGTCTGGTTGTCGATCCAAAGAGCGCACTCTTCGTCAGCGGTTCGGTCCTCGATTACAGCGAAGACCTGCAAAAAGGCGGTTTCAAAGTCACCAATCCGAATGCGGTCGCGCACTGCTCTTGCGGCGAGAGTTTCGCGGTCTGACCTGTAGTCACGGCCCTGCGGGCCCTGCGCACGCGCCTCACAGAGGCACGGCCACACGAGCGCCGTACGCGCGCCGTGTTTATAGCATGCAATTCGCCCTCAGAATGAAGCTCCGTCAGGAGCGGCATCAGCACAAACATGTCGCTTCGGATGGAGCTTGTCTCCTTATCGAGACGATGTTCTATAAACGTGACGCGCCTACGGCGCTTAAGCAGAACAGTTTCTCAATAGAGCCAGACTGTGCCACGTCGCTGTGCGCGACGCGCGCACGGCAGAGTTGTAGAAGCAAACATGCATATCTGTTCATTTGAACTTGCGCGAGGATTGATTTCAGCGATCATAAGGCAATGCTGACGGACCGTCAGAAAAACGTTCTCGATTTTATCCAACGCGAGCAGCGCGAGAAAGGGATTACGCCAAGCACGCGCGAAATCCAAAGCCATTTTCGTTTCGCCAGCCAAACATCGGTCATGCAGTACATTGCCGCGCTCGAGCGCAAAGGCTTTCTCGATCGGCATGCGCGCAAGGCGCGTGCCTTGATTACGCCGGTGCAAAAGGTTCGCATCACTGATATTCCGATTTATGGACAGATTCCCGCCGGGATGTCCGCCCTGACCGAGCAGACGATCGAAGGCCATGTTTCCCTCGATACGCGCTCGGCCAATATTTCAAAAAATCGAGAAAAGTTTGCCTTGCGCGTGCAGGGCGACTCGATGATCGGCGCGCATATTATCGATGGTGACATCGTGATTTTGGAAGACAGCAAAGAGGTACACAATGGCGATATCGTGGCGGCGCTGATCGATGGGGAAACAACCTTGAAACGCTACGTGATGGAGCATGGACGGCCTTATCTAAAAGCGGAAAACCCACGGTATCCAAATTTGATTCCGGCGCGTGAGTTGAAGATTCAGGGCGTGATGGTATCGCTGGTGCGAAAGCAAGAGCGACGAAAGCGCTAATAAACTCCGAAAGTTTCGCGAAATAATGTTCCTTTGAACATATCTATCATCTATGCCATCTTCTCTCGATGGCTGCGAGCGGCAAAGTTGTCGATCTTCGAAACCTCCTGACCGAACGGTTTCCTCACCCGCCTGTCTCCAAGCAGGGGCGTTTAATCACAGGTTTATCTTTTCTCGATCAACCGATCGGTGGCGGGTTGCCCAAAGGGAGCATCACCGAATTGATTAGCCCGCAAGTAAGCGCGGGAAGCGCCTCGCTCATTCATGCGCTTATTCAAAGCGCGAGTGTGCCCCAACCCATCGCGCTGATCGATGGCTGCGAATCGTTTGATCCGCAACCCCTTGGCAACGCGTGTTTGGGTCATCTGCTTTGGGTGCGTTGCGACAAAGCATTAGAGGCGATCAAAGCAGCCGATCTGCTCTTGCGTGACCGCAATTTCCCATTGGTGATTGTCGATCTTGTCCTCAATCCGCCAGCGGAATTGCGGAAAATTCCCCAAACGAGCTGGTATCGTTTGCAACGGCTGGTCGAACCAACCTCCAATGCATGCCTGGTCTTGACCCGCCAGAGCATGGTGGGCAGCGCACAATTAAAAATCGTTCTCGACAATTTGTGGACGCTGGAAACTTTTGAAAAAGATAATGCGACTTCGCGATTGCAATTTCGCATTCATCGATCACATCTCGGTAGGGACATCGCGCCGCGATGTCCGGACGGCGCAGCGCGCCGTCCCTACCTCGCCACTGCAAGTTGATGTTTGCGACGATTTATTTACCGAACTTTTATTTGCAGGCCGCCATCCGTCATCAACCGGAATTGCGCACGCAGCCCGTGGCGCTCATCGAGGAACAGGAAAACAAACCGGTCATCATTCAACTGAATCACGCTGCCGAATCCACCGGGGTTCGCAAAGGGATGACGCCGAGTCAGGCATTAGCGCGCTGTTTGCACGTGGCGATAAAAACGCGCGAGCGTGCGCGAGAAAGATCGATCACCGAGATTTTGATTCAGCATGCGTTCACTCTATCTCCTTTTGTCGAATCAACTGCGCCCGGCGTTTGCACCATTCAATTTGGAAGACAGCCATCCCGGCTGTCAGGGCAGACAGGCTTCACGAAGGTCTCGCGCGTGATCGAACAACTAGCCGAATGCGAGATTACGGCCCAAGCCGGAATCGCACATTTGCCCGACGCAAGCTTTCTGGCAGCGCACCTGGCGCGGCCAGTTCTGCAAATCGACGATGCAAAAAAATTTCTCGCGCTGCTGCCGATCGAAACACTCGCAACCGCGCTTAGCTGACCGACGGCTCCGGTTTTCGTTCGATGAAGACCCGGTAAACCAAGCCGCCCAACGCCCCGCCCAGCAATGGGCCGAGCCAATAAACGTAATGGTCGTGCCAAAAATTCGCGGCTAGCGCCGGGCCGAAAACCCGCGCCGGATTCATGGCCGCGCCGGTCAGCGGTCCTCCGAATAAGATGTCGAGGGTAATCGTCGATCCAATGGCAAAGCCGGCGATTTGACGGCTACCTCGTTGATCAACCGCCGTGCCATGAACAACGAATACGAGAAAGAAGGTCAGAATTGCCTCCACCAAGATTCCCTGTCCGCCATTCAGATTGATCGCGAGCTGTGGCGTGCCAGTTACGACTACGTCCCGTCCAAACAAGCCCAGGCAGATCAAAGCCGCACTGAACCCCCCGAGTAATTGCGCGATCCAAAAGCGAATCGCGTCCGGAATCCTCATGTGACCGCCGCAAACCAGGCCGAAAGTCACCGCCGGATTTAATTGGCCGCCGGAAATGTGCATAGTGGCAGAGACAAATGCCGCGATAGTTAGGCCATGAGCTAGCGCCACGCCGAGGACGTCGTGTCCGGCGGTTTTGATCGCGCCGATCCCGACAAAGATGAGCGCGAATGTTCCGATGAACTCGGCGAGGCAGGGGCGAAATTTGTTCATATGTCGATGCAACCAAATCGCATCGATTCTGACAACGGCGTTTTCGGCGGCGGCCGCGCCGGATCAACCGCCGGCGTAATTCGGATACCTCTCGCGCAACTGCCGGGCGAGCCGATCGGCCTCATCGGTTTTGCCAGCGCGTTGATAGGCCAAGGAGGCCTTCTCCAACGCGCGAGGCGTGATGGCCGGATCGTCGTAAAGCAAGGCGACGCTCATGAATGCCTTTCCGGCATCATCGAAATTTCCGCGCTCCGACTGGACATCGCCCGCGAGCAGGCGCGCTTCGGCATTAACGCGGCCTTCAGGCTGCAGCGCCATGATTTCCTCCGCGATCTTCTGCGCATCATCTGGCTTATGTGCGCCGATTTTCACTGCGCCGAGGGCCAGCAATACTTTCGCCTTTCCCGCCGGATCGGTGGCCACCTGTAAATATTTACCAAACGCATCCTCCGCTTCGGCGAAATTTTTCAACTTCGATGCCGTGTCTCCGAGGTAAAACAAAAAGTCCGGCTTCACGTTGGCGGGATGGTCGATCGCTCCAAGTGCGCTCAGGTACTTTTCGGCCACTTCATAATTTTTTTCGTTGTAATACTCGATCCCGAGCCACTCGAGAATTTCTGCCGGCACGCTCACCGTCGGGCTCGTGGCCATGAAATCGTTTACTTCTTTCGTGAGAGCCGATCGGTCTTTCAAACCAAAGTAGGATGAGATGATCCTCAGGGTCGCAAGGTTGTAGTATTGCTCTTTATTGAGTTGACGCGCGCTATCCAGCGCAGTCAGCGCGGTCTTGTAGTCTTTCGCTTCGAATGCGGCCTTGCCGATATAATACTGCGCCTGTGCCGCGACCGAACTCCTGGGAAATTCTTTCAGGAGCTGGCGAAAGGTTTCGGCCATGCCTTTCGCATTCTCCTGTTGTCCGAGAATAAGCGCCTTTAGTTGCAGGGCCGCTTCACGCTCGTGCGCGCCGGGGTACTTCGTAAGGATCGTGTTTAAGTCTGAAAGCGCAGCACTGTAATTTTTGTCTTGCTCGTAAGCTAAAGCGCGTTGAGCGAGGGCGGCAGGCGCTGGCGGATTATCTGGAAATGCCTGCAGGTAATAGGTGAAAGCTTCGACGATTCCGGAAATGTTCTTCAACTGCACGCAACACAAGCCGAGTTTATAAGCGGATTCGGCGCGCAACTTTGGAGAAAGCTGAGAGGCGCGCAGTTCCGAGTAGATTGGCGCTGCCTCCGCGTAATTCTGTTGCTTGTAGAGCGCTTCCGCTTTTAAGAGCTTCGCCTGGTCGGCGCGCTCAGCCGTAGGATTGGACTTGAGAAATTCATCCACCTCTGCCAGAAGCGACGGCGGATCCGAGTTGTAGATGTTGATAAGCCGCTCATAGGCCGCGTCCTTCGCTTCTTCCCGGTCCGGATATTTTGCGATGATCTGGCGATAAATCTCTTCCGCTTCTTTTGCCTTACCGAGTTGCCGCTCGCTGTTTGCCGCAAGCAACATCACTTCGGCCTGGCCCGCCTCTGGAAGCTTCTCCTGCTCTTTCTTATAATCGGCCAGCAACTGCGCGTATTGACCAGACTGATACTGCAAGCGGCGCAACCCAACCTGCGCGATCGCCCGGAATTTTCCGGCTTCCGGCAGGGTGCGGCCCTTTTGCAGCAAACTGGCGGCTTTATCGACCATCGCCTTGTCGATCTTGCCTTTTTCGGCTTGCACAAGATCGAGAGCGATCATGCCGCCGCGCACCGCCGCCTCCGCTTTTAAAGCCGGCTTCTGAGTTTCATTCGCGAGAGCTTCGTATTGCTTGAGCGCATCGGCTCTCTTTCCCCGCGCAGAGAGAATTGATGCTGCCGCCAATCGGGAATCCTCGCGATACGGGTTGGGGTTTTTGGCATCGCTTACCTGTTGATAGATGCCGCATGCTTCGTCTTTGCGACCGACCGTCTCGAGACAGCGTGCCTCGAAATAGCGGGCCGAAAGCGCGACCCCAGATTCCTTTGATTTCGCGGCAGCGCGATGAAAAAGCGGCAGGGCGGCGGCATAATCCTTCTCCGTAAAGGCCGTCTCGGCCAGAACGTAGGCAGCGGGCCCCGCAAATTCACTGTCATCGTAGTCGTCGAGGACTTTCTGGAAACTCTTTCGCGCGGCGCCGGGGCGATTCAGCGCGCGGTGACATTCCCCGAGAAAGAAATAGACGCTGGCGCGACCGGGTGCGGCGGGATATTCGTCCAAATATTTTTCATACTCGGGAACGGCGAGATCGTAGAGCTTGCGCAGGAACAGCGCGTTCGCGTAATCGAGCTGGCGACGATCTGGTGATTCCGCTTCCGCCGGCGCCGCTTCCGAGTCCCGCGCCCGCGGGATCTCGGCGGGCGGTGCCTGGAAATCACGCAACCGGGGGACAGGGGGCTGATCGACCGGCAGAGCACGCGCGATCGGAGGTTCATCTACCGGCTGAGCGCGGCGCACTTCCGGAGAATTTTGAGCGAGGACTGGGCCCGCACTCAAAATGAGCGCAACCAGTCCCACCAGACCGCCCGCGCGCGGCACTATTTTCATTTCGCTGTCGCGAAAGCGACGTTCGTTATCCCGGCTTCAGTGCAAATGTTCAATACGCCAATGATGTTTTTGTAAGCGCCAGCTTCATCGCCACGAATCACTACGGCCTGCTCCGAGTTAAGCTGAACCAGTCCTTTGAGTAGCTCCGTCAACTCGGCGCCCGTGAGGGTGCGCCGGTTTACAACTACGTTGCCGTCCGTTTTTACATTGACAACCACGTCACCGATCGACGCCGGCTTGTCTTTCGCGGCCGAAGCCTTCGGCACCTTGACGTCCAACTCGTTTTCGTTCCGGGCTGCGTTCCAAGTGAGCAGAAAGAAAATCAGCAACAGCAGCAGGACATCAACCAGTGGCGCGAGCTGAATGCCCGGATGATGCAATTGGGCGCGACTACGCAAATTCATGGCGGAAGGAAGTTGTCGACCCTGCCGGGGGCGCGCGACTAGCGACGTTAAAATTCATCCTCGAGCAGCACCGGTGTTCGCTGCTCCGCTTGCTTGCTGTATTGCAGTGAAAGCAAAGCCAGTACGTGCGTGCAGGCAGATTCCAAGTCCGAAATCAATCGTTGCGCTCTGCCGCGGAAAAATGCGTAAAACATCATGGCGGGAATGCCAATAGCCAGCCCGGCCGCAGTGTTAACCAACGCCTCGCTGATCCCTTGCGAAAGAAGCACATAGCGCGCTGTGCCAAGATCGGCGCCGAGTGCGCCGAACGAGCGAATAATTCCAAAGACTGTGCCAAGCAGACCGAGCAGCGGTGCGATCATCCCGATATCGGCCAGATAGACGACGCGATTGTTGAGGTTCGCCGCCACCCGCGTCCCTTCCGTCTCAGCGATCTCGCGGACCTGCTGAAAATCCGCGTTCGGGTTCTTGGTTGTGAAATCGAGCATCTTTTGCACAACGCGCGCGATGGCTTCGCCGTGCCGATTGGAAACGGCGAGCAATCCCAGGTAATCACGCTTCCGCAACAGTGCATCCGCCGTCGCCATGTATCCGCTCGAGACAACTGCGCCGCGCCGGATCGTCATCAAATAAACGATCACGAGCATGACGGAGAAGATCGACAATAAAACCAGCGGCACCATCACCGGCCCGGCTTTGAGCAGCGCGTCCAGCACCGTCTTTGTATGCGGCAGGTCCGGCGTCAGCGACGGCGTGGCGCCCTGTGCAAGCAAAGGAGTTGCGATCGCCGCAGCGATCAGCAAGAAAAAAATCTTCATGCCGAAAGTTTTGTAACGATAAACGGAGCGGCGCAGGTTGCAAATGGCCGGTCAAAGAGCAAACACGGCCTCGCTCGGAAACGCAGATCAGGATTCAGCAGACAGAAAACGCCCAACATTCAACATCGAACATCCAACGTCCAATGCAAGGCGGACGTTCGGTGTTCAATGTTCGATGTTTAAACACTACTCCATTACTCCACCACTCCATTACCCAAGGCTGCGTGACCAACACTACCCGAGGGCGGCCCGCGGTTTGTGCTCGACAAATAAATTGCCTTTCTGGCAAGATCGTCACCTTGTGACGAACAAAATTCGCAGCGCCTTAACCGGTCTCCTTTTTCTCGTCTGCCTTGTCACTCTTACGTCGGCTTTTAATTTGCCGGACAGATCACCGGACCTGTCACCGCGGTTGGCTTCTCTCAGCACAGTCACAAAGCCTGCGCGGCAACACGACTTATTGACTCTCGCTGATCGCGTCGCTTATCAGCGAGCAATTGAAGAAGTTTACTCGCAGCATCGCATCTCGCCGAAAGCAAACGCTGACGTCAAGCCGCCGCTGGACAAGGTGATGTCGCGAGCGCAGATCGAGAAAAAGGTGGAAGATTATCTGCGCAACTCACAGGCGCTGGAGGATTACTGGCAAAGGCCGATTACTCCCGATCAACTCCAAGCGGAGATGGAGCGGATCGCCAGTCATACGAAGCAGCCCGCGGTGCTGCGCGAAATCTTCGCCGCGCTGGGCAACGATCCCTTCGTGATCGCTGAGTGTCTGGCCAGACCTGTCCTGGCCGAGCGTTTAATCACGGAGTTGTACGCCCACGACGAAAAATTTCACGGCGAGTTGAAGCGGCGCGCTGAAGCTGAACTGCGAACCCATCGCAGTATCACGCAGATGAAGCAGACCAGCGGCATGTACACCGAAATCGAGTGGATCAAGGGCGACTCTGCTAACGAAAATTCCACTCCGGCCGACGCAAAGAGCGTCGAGGCTGTGAAGATGAACGGCAGCGAATGGCAAGAGAGCGTCGAAAAGCTGGCGAAAGAGTTCGGCGGATTTCGCGGGCGCGAAGCGGCGGCTTTTGGAGTGCGGCGGTACTCCGCCGCTTTCGGAGGCACCCACGTATCAGCGCACTCAAACGACGCCAGTCAACCGTACGGAGATATCCCCGTAGGAAAACTAAGCCCGCTGCAAGAGGACGATGGGCATTACTACGCAGTAGCGGTAATGAAGAAAGGCAAAGACCGATTGAAGCTGGCCACAATTGCGTGGCTGAAAGAACCGTTGCGATCGTGGCTGACTAAAGCCGAAGCGCAAGTGCCGGTGACAATGGCGGCAGTGGGCGCGAACTACACGCTTCCTGTGATAGGTAGTCCGTCGGGTGGCTGCACCGATGACACGTGGACTCCAACCAGCCTTACCAACGCCCCCGGTGGCCGAACGTATCACACAGCAGTGTGGACCGGCAGCGAAATGATCGTCTGGGGTGGAGTTGATTTTAGCGGATATCTTAACACTGGCGGCAGATATGATCCTACCACCGACAGTTGGACAGCTACCAACACCGCCAGCGCGCCCGCTGGCAGGGAAATTCACACTGCGGTGTGGACCGGCAGCGAAATGATCGTCTGGGGCGGATATAACGGCACTGATTTGAACACCGGCGGGAGATATAATCCCAGTGGTGACAGTTGGACAGCCACCAGCACAACCAACGCACCCGCTGCCCGAGACTCTCACACGGCAGTCTGGACTGGCAGTGAAATGATCGTCTGGGGCGGATTTAGCAACGGCAGTTACCTCAGCACCGGCGGTAGATATGACCCCAGCACCGACAATTGGGCAGCCACCAGCACCACCAACGCGCCCGATGCCCGCGCCTTACCCACAGCAGTGTGGACTGGCAGTGAAATGATCGCTTGGGGCGGATACAACTCGAGCAGTGATTTCAATACCGGCGGCAGATACAATCCCGGCACTGACAGTTGGACAGCCACCAGCACTACCAACGCGCCCGATGCGCGAGACTCTCACACCGCAATCTGGACTGGCAGTGAAATGATCGTCTGGGGTGGAGAGACTTTTAACTTCAATCTCTTGAATACCGGCGGCAGATACAACCCCGGTACCGACAGTTGGATAGCAACCAGCATCGCCGGCGCGCCCGCTGCTCGCGACGCTCACACGGCAGTCTGGACCAGCAGCCAAATGATCGTCTGGGGTGGATTCGCCGGCAGCTTTTTGAATACTGGCGGCAGATACAACCCGAGTACCGACAGTTGGACAGCTACAAGTACCACGGGCGCACCCGCCGCCCGAGACTTTCACACCGCAGTCTGGACCGGCAGCCAAATGATCATCTGGGGCGGAGCTGCTTCCGGCCCCACCTATTTGAACACCGGCGGCAGATACTGCGCGGGGTCCCAGGCGCCGATGGCACAAAGCGCGTTCTCGCGAAAGACTCATGGCGCAGCCGGCACTTTCGATGTGCCCCTACCGCTCACAGGTAACGTCGGAATCGAATGCCGCAGCGGCGGAGCCACAAACGATTATCAGATGATCATTAACTTCGCGACTACAGTCACAGTTGGCAGCGCCTCAGTAACTTCTGGCACCGGCAGCGTGAGCAGTTTCAGCGTGAGCGGGTCGCAGGTCACCGTTAATCTCACTGGAGTAACTAACGTCCAGAGAATCACCGTAACGCTCTTTAACGTGAATGATGGAACACACATGGGCAACGTTCCCGTTTCCATGGGCGTGCTGATCGGTGATGTGAATGGCAACGCCGCCGTCAACGCCACCGATGTTGCCTTGACCAAATCGCAAGTAGGCCAGGCGGTCAGTAGCTCGAATTTCCGCGAAGACGTGAATGCGAATGGATTGATCAACTCGGTGGATGTCGCACAGGTCAAAGCCAACGTAGGCACCGCGCTGCCGCCTTAATGATTCAAGAATCGTGATCTTAGAATCGAGATAAGGGCTTGTCCGATTTAACGATTCACGATGTAACGATTTCACGGCTCGAGGCGTACTGGCGCACGGTATCACGGCGACAGAGCGCCGTGGCCACAGTGTCAGCCGCCTAAACAAACCGATCGCCACCAACTGGCCGGCGAACGCGAAAGATGTGCGCGGGCTGTATTTCAGGATCGAGCTCGACGTAGTTGCGGCGGCCGCGCCAGGTGTAGCGCGCATCGCTGAGGAGATCGTGCACTTGATATACATCGCCTTCCATCGAACCAAACTCGTCGATTGGTACATCGACATACGAATTCTGTTTGCGATGCGGATCGAGATTCACCACCACCAGAATGATGTTGTCGCGCGCCTCCGTCATTTTGCCGTAAAACAGAATGGCGTCGTTGTCGGCGTGGTAGAAACGCAAGTTATCGTAGAATTGTAGCGCGCGGTTTTCTTTTCGGATTTGATTGAGCCGCGTGATCCAGTCCTTGATGTTTCCCGGCGCATCCCAATCGCGCTCCTTGAATTGATATTTTTCGGAATCGAGATATTCCTCGCGACCGGGCAGCGCCTCGTTCTCGCAAAGTTCGTATCCGCCGTAGATGCCGTAGAGGCTGGAGAGAGTCGCGGCGAGCAGAACACGAATCATAAACGCGGGCCGGCCGCCCTCCTGGAGAACGAAGGGCAAAATATCGGGGGTGTTCGGCCAAAGGTTGGCCCGAAAATATTCGCGCATTTCGGGTTGCATCAGCTCCGTGAAATAATCGATGAGCTCGGCCTTCGAGTTACGCCAGGTGAAATAAGTGTAGCTTTGGGTGAATCCAGCTTTAGCCAGCGCCTTCATCATTTTCGGCTTTGTGAATGCTTCGGAGAGAAAGAGCACGTCCGGATATTTGGCCTGGACGTTGGCAATGAGATATTCCCAGAAGGCAACTGGCTTGGTGTGCGGATTATCGACCCGAAAGATGCGCACACCGTGGTCCGCCCAAAAAAGGACAATGCTCTTCATCTCTGCCCAAAGCGCACGCCAATTTTTGCAGCGGAAATTAAGTGGATAGATGTCCTCGTACTTCTTTGGTGGATTCTCCGCGTACTTGATCGAGCCGTCGGGCCGCTTGTAGAACCAGTCGGGATGCTCCTTAACGTAAGGATGATCGGGTGAGCAGTTGAGCGCGAAGTCGAGTGCGATTTCCATTCCGCGCTTGCGCACTTCCGCTACGAGCCAGTCGAAATCGGCCAGCGTGCCGAGCGCAGGTTCAATCGCTTTGTGTCCGCCGGCTTTGCTGCCAATTGCCCAGGGCGAGCCGGGATCCCCGGGCTCGGAGGTGGTGGAATTGTTGCGGCCTTTGCGATTCGTGTGCCCGATGGGATGAATCGGCGGAAAGTAAATGACATCAAATCCCATGGCTTTCGCATCGTCGATTCGCGGCAAACAATCGCGCAGGGTCGAACCACGATCGCCGCGGCCTTCGGCTGAGCGTGGAAAAAACTCGTACCAGGCGGCCGTGCGCGCAGCTAGTCGATCGACCACGGCGCGCGGAGCAGGCGCATATTGCGTGGCATTGGAGCGATCGGGATAACTGGCCATGAGCACCTCGAGCTCTCCGGAATGTGCGATGGCGTTAATCTCGGCGTTCTCAGCCGTGCCGATTTGTTGCGAGAGCTCGATCAAGCGCGCCGCGTCCTCCGGCTCGTGAGCGCGCCGCGAGGCGGCTTTGAGCAAAGCGGCTCCTTCGAGCGCTTCACTCGTCAGCGTCGAAATGCCAGCCTCAAACTTTGTAGTAAACTCGCGCTGCCACCCGCGAAAGGTGTCCGTCCAGGCTTCGACCGTGTATTCGTAGATGGCGTTCTCGTAGAGGGTGCAGACGCCGCGCCAGCGATCGTTGTCGATGAAGGCCATGGGCGTTTCGTGCCAGTGATTCTCTCCGAGAATGCGCCACTTCAAGAGGGCGGCGACGATATCGTGCCCGTCTTTGAAGATGTCCGCTTCCACCACAAGGTCTTCGCCGACCACGCGCTTGATCGGGTAGCGTCCGCTGTCAACGAGCGGCTGCAGATTCTCGATGACGGCGGTGGGAAAGGCCCGAGGCATGGGCCATGAATCAACCGAAATTCGCTAACTGGAAAGAAGAAATCTCACCGACCGACGCAAGGCAAGCGGCGGGATTACAGCACGAAATAAAATGCGCACTCGTACAAGCCTGAGTTGCGCGTTTCTTCTCTGCGCACGCGCGTGCCAAGAACGGCTTCGAACATATCCTGCTCGAGGCGGCCGACGATTGGGTAGCGATCGAGCAGGTTCAAAATAGGCGAGTGACATTCGAGAATCTGCGGGCCGCCCTCTTTCTCTTCCGTGATGAATTGCGCCATGTGGCCCTCGCCATCGCGCACCCTGGCTAACCACCTGGCACGCTCCGCCACCGTCTCTCCCTTCGCCTTGGCCTTGAGGGTGGCACCTTTTCTTTCGAAGACATTGTAAAGAAGTTTCTCAGGTGCGTTTGGCCCATAAATTTCTTGAATCGATTTCAGCAGCTCGAGTGTGATTTGGTTGCTATCGGTCGGGAAAAGATCGTGGGTGCGGCGCGTGAGCCGATAAACCATTTCCGGCCGGCCCATTTTCTGCGGCCGCCGCCAGGTATCGAGATAACCATCGCGTTGGAGGGTCAGGCAATGCTGCTTGATGCCCATGTAACTCATCTTCATTTTGGTGACGAGCTCGTTGACCGACATCCCCTGGGTACGCTTGAGCGAGTTAAGAATTTCCAGCCGCTGGGTGCGGCCAATTTCTGCGAGCAATCGTTGATTCATGGCCTGAGAAAGTGGGACTCCCCGACTTTACACGTCTCGATCTTCAAAAAGCAAGATTAACAATCACGCCAACAGCGAAAAAAGCCCGAAACTGGTCGGTGAATTTCATGCCTTAGCACGCGAATGGAAGATCAACAATTTCCACGTATGCGGTAATCGACGGATCTTCCGGCTTAATCGCGTCGAGTCTAGTCCCGGCGGAATTGAAGCCGCGTTTGACGTAGGCGAGCGCGATCTCCTTCCCGAGTCTCGCACTCCGCGTTGCGCTCGTAATCCAGCCGGCTTCTTTGCTCTTTTCCCCCGTGGCGGCGAGTTTCATCCCGGTCAAAAGCGGCGTATCCCGCAACGAAACTAAGCCACACAATCGCTTGTTGGTTTGACCCGACATCCTGATCCGCGAGATCACTTCCTGACCAATGTAACAGCCCTTCTCGTAATCGATCGCCCGCCCTTCCAAGTTCGCTTCGATCGGAATGATCTCTTCCGTCAGCTCGCGGCCCCAGCGGGGAATCCCCTCTTCGATGCGGAAAATCTCCGCGGAAGCAGCGTCAAAAAAACGAAATGCTGATGATAATTGTCGCGCAACAACGTCATGAAGCGTTGCGTCGATCCATACATCCCATCCCGATTCGGTAAAGCGGCGCGCGGAGGCAACGCGCCAGCCGTCGCCCGCAGCCGGCCCGGTGGGCGCCAACACATGAAAGAGCGACAATTGATCGGTTACGTCTTCAATCTGCACGTCATCGGCAATGACATAACGCTCGAGCCTGGCCAAGAGTACTTCTCGCAGTTCAGGATCGGCATCGGCCAGAAAACAATCCCGTGCGGCAGAAAGGAAAACGTGACCATTCATCCTGCCTTTTGCGCTCAAAACGCAGGCCTCGACTGCGGCCGATTCGCTCGCCTTGCGAACGTCGTTCGTGACTTGTCCGTTGAGAAAGCGCAGACGGTCACTTCCTGTGATGCGAAACTTTGCGCGTCCCGATAAATCGAAAAACGGCGCCGTCATTCTTTTCGTCGGGCGATCAGGCGTTCAGTAGTCGCTCTGGGGGGCAGCAACCGTTTAAGAGGCGCTGCGACGCGGTTGCGTTTCTTCTTCGAGTGATTCGTGGGGCAGACTCGCCGCCGATGTTCCTTCGGACGGGGCCGCATCGTTCTTTTTTTGTGGAACCTCTGGCTCTTCCAAACTGGCCGAAAGAGGTGCGAACTCCGAGGGCGGGGCGATTGTTCCCGCCTCAGCTTCCGGTTGACCGCTACCGGGTTGGTCCTCTTGCGGCCCTTCTGCTTCGGATTGAACGACCGTGAACGGCAGGATCGGCGGCAGGTCGAACAGCTCCAGATCGGCTTCTTCCCAGCTGGCCGGCCGGACATCGGGAAAATACTTGCGCGCGACAGCAGAATAATCGTCGTCTCCGTATCCTCGTTGCACTTGTTCGAGGAGCCGCTCTCGCGTCGCGCCGGTTACGGCCAATTCAAGATAATGAGACAAGCCGAGCCGGCTCGCGATCTGCATGTCTTTGAGCATGTGTTTGAGAGAAAAGTGCGGTTCAAAATTCGCTTCGATCATCTTCGGCAATTTCATCGCCAGGGTCTGGGAATAACTGGCGTTGCCGCGCATCGCTTCCACGAACTTGTCGAGTGACAAGCCGACGGTTTGGGCCAGGGCCAACGCTTCCGCCGCCGCCTCGACGCTCGCAGCTGTGACCATATTAGTCGCGATTTTGACCGCCGTGGCCTGTCCAATTTCTCCGATCACCATGATCTCCTTGCTGCTCGCTTCAAGAATCGGCCGCGCCTCCCGCAAGGCCGCATCGTCCCCCCCGACGTAATAGACGAGCTCGCCTTTTTCCGCGGCCATCTTGCTCCCGGTGAATGGCGCCTCGATGAAGCGCGCGCCGCGGCGTTCGACAATCTCGGCCGCCGCACGCATCGAGTGCGGAGAGACCGTGGAATGTGCGAGCACGATGTGGCGCGGCGCCAGCGCGGACGTGAGCTGGTTTGTGACGTCAAGAAGCGCGTCATCGTCCGAGACAAAAATCTGCACGTAATCGCACATCTCCGCGATTTCCGCGGGGGTACCGACGAAGTTTGGGACCCGTCGCAAGGTCCGATTCCAGACAAAAACATGGAAGCCCTTCTCGCGCAGGTGAGCGGCCACTCGGCTCCCGATAATCCCGAGACCGATCACTCCGACATTTTTTCGCATTCGATGAGTCATGTGGCGTTCTGCAGACTCCGTTGGACCAGGCGTTGGCACGTAATCAGACTGAATTCAAATCAGCCGGTAGGCAATGCAGAAGTTTAGGAATTTCCGAGCCGCCTGCCCGGCCCCACGGAAACGAAGGTCGACCCAGGGTCGCAGGCGCACAAACTCCGCGCAAGCCAAGAGATCGGCTTAGGGTAGCGCGAGCCTCCGGCTTGCGAATCTGAGGCTGGCAAGCCAGAGGCTTGCCCTACATTAATCGGCACGATGAAAATTTCGTTGTTCGTACTGGTCGCTTCGACTTCATCGATGGCTGTCCACCGGATGGTCATCGCACTTAACCGGCGACGGAAACCTGCCGCTTCATTTGAGCGCAAACTCGGCCAGGTAATACGCGGCGACAGCGCCGACAATCTGCAAACTTTGCGCGCTCACTTTGTCGATCGTGTCACCGGCAGTGTGCCACCAGGCGAAATCAAAATCGATGATATCGAGAGTTGGAATCCCGATCGAATTCAGCGGCGTATGGTCGTCGATGATTTCGCGGTCGAAGTAGCTGAAATAACTTCGCAGCTTGAGCGCATCGGCTGAAATAAAAATATCGTGTGCCATCTGGGTGGGCGAGTCCAGCGGCAGCGTAATATCCAGCGAACGGTCGCCCACCATGTCGAACAAGATCCCGCCGCGAATTTGTTTGGCGGTTTTGTCTTGCGCGATCTGCCTGGCAAAATAGCGACTACCGTAAAGGCCATCGCTTCCAGAGAAATTTTCATAAGCTTCTTCGCCGTCAAAAAACACAAGCTCGATCTTCGCCGCCAGATTTGGGTGTTGTCCCAGCACTCTCGCCAATTCCAGGAGCAAGCCGGTGCTCGAACCGCCGTCATTCGCCCCGACAAAACGGATGGTCTCAAAGGTTTTTGTGTCATAATGGGAACACAACAAAAACGACGCGGCATTTTCTGGCCCGGGAAATCGCGCGATAAGATTAACAAAGCCGACTTTTCCGCGCGGTGTGTTATCCGTAAACGATTGCCGCGTCACCTGCCAACCCGATAGTCGCAGTTGATTATCGATGTAATCCCGGGATTTTTCGATCGCATCAGACCCAGGCGGATGCGGCCCAAAATCGACGAGACGCTGAACGTGGGCGAAAGCTTTCTCGCCGGAAAATTCTTCCCAAAGCTTGCCTTGCGATGGACGGGCGGAGCGCGGATGACATGCGGTGAGGATGATCGGGAAAATGCCAACGAATACTGAAGCGCTCAGTCGCCTGAACGAATGAAAGCGCGACCTCCGCGTCATCGGGTTGACATCATTGATTGGCAATTCAGCTTTCGCTCGTGGTCAGTCCGAGCGCGGCGACGATGCGCTGGAGATCGTCATTGCCATAATATTCAATCTCGATCCGTCCGCGTTTTTCGCCGTGGTGAAGCGTCACGTGGGTGCCAAGATGTTGTTGCAACCGATTTCGCAAGTCTTCAATTGCCGCTGAAGTAACAGTTAACTCCCCAGCGCGCTTGCGCCGCGAGCGGCCGATTCCAAGCTGCCGCGCGACGAGCCGCTCCGTGGCGCGAACCGTGGCATTGCGTCGCAACACGGTTTCCGCCACGACCAATTGCTCCTCAGGGGCTTTTAACCCCAGCAGCACTTTCGCGTGACCGACCGAAAGCAAGTTCTGGATTAGCCAATTCTGAACTTGCGGATGCAGATCCAACAAGCGCATCGAGTTCGCTACCGCCGCGCGACTGCGCCCGACTTTAAGCGCGATCTCCTCCTGCCGCATTCCAAATTCGCCTGCCAGCCTGGCATAACCTTGCGCTTCTTCGATGGGATTGAGATCGGCGCGCTGCAGGTTCTCGATCAAGGAAATCTCGAGCACTTCCAGATCGCTTGCGCTCCGCATAATCACCGGCACTTGGGTAAGTCCTATTTCCTGGGCCGCGCGCCAGCGCCGTTCGCCCGCGATCAACTCATAGCGATTGCCGACTTGTCCGCCGCTGAACGGACTCGATGCGGCGAGCCGCACGATTAGCGGCTGAATGATGCCGTGTTGTCGAATCGAATCGATCAATTCCTGCAAAGCTTCATGCGCGAAATCTTTGCGTGGCTGTAAAGCGCTGGGAACAATGCTGGCAAGACTAATTTGGTGAATCTTTTCCAGTGGATCGATATCCACGCGCTCGGCGACCGGGCGGACGCCAATCAATGCATCGAGACCTTTGCCCAGACCAGATTTCGCCATGTGGCTCAGGTTATCGGCACCGCTCCGATAACGCAAATAACAACGGGGACGTCGTCCGTTGTTGCGCCGATTTCGCCTCGAAGATAGCGTGCGTCCATGCCTCCGGAGCGGAACATTTTCACACTCGGACACTCACCCGATCCTGACGATGCATTCATGTTCTACGCGATGGCGGAAAACAAGATCGATCTTCGTGGTTATCGTTTCGAACATCGACTCGAAGATATCCAAACGTTGAATGAACGGGCACTTCGCGGCGAGCTTCACGTTTCCGCCATCTCGATTCACGCGTATGCGTATGCGGCCGATAAATATGCACTGCTGCCGTGCGG
>Ga0210407_10000215_pt1 | contig 71724 bp, 48 predicted proteins | sample IncBWC27MmetaG_FD_150860 | JGI IMG/M metagenome (GOLD analysis project Ga0210407, IMG submission 150860) | Forest soil microbial communities from Barre Woods Harvard Forest LTER site, Petersham, Massachusetts, United States - Inc-BW-C-27-M | ecosystem: Environmental > Terrestrial > Soil >...
CAGGTCGAGATGGTTTCGATCGACGAGGCCTATTTGGATATGACGGGGACGGAACGCCTACATGGTCCACCCATGCTCGCCGCTCACAAACTCCATCAGAAGATGAAGGAAGAAACCCAGCTCAACTGTTCCATCGGAATCGGCAGCTCGCGCCTGATTGCGAAAGTGTGCTCGGGGAAGGCCAAGCCGCACGGTATCTTTTATGTGGTTCCAGGGCAAGAAGCGAAATTCCTGGCCCCGCTCGAGGTGCGCGATATTCCCGGCGTCGGCAAAGTGACCGAACAAAAACTACACGGCCTTGGCATTCTGACGGTTGGCGACGTCGCGAAACTTAAGGACTCTCTTCTTGAGCAACACCTCGGAAAATGGGGTCTGGCCCTGGCCGGAAAGGCCCGCGGCGAGGATGCCGGGGCGTGGTTTGAAGGCGCGATCGGTGAAATTGAAGATGCAAAGTCCATCAGCCACGAACATACCTACAATCAGGACACGGCCGATCCGGAGCAGATCGAATCCACGCTGATGCGACTGTCAGAGATGGTGGCCCGCCGGTTGCGTGAACAGAACTTCCATGCGCGCACCTTGCAACTGAAGCTGCGCTACGCGGATTTCACAACCATTACTCGCGCCCGCACGCTTGAGGCCCCCACGCAGCTCGACAACGAAATCTTCCGACAGATCAGCAGACTGTTTCATGACAACTGGCGCAAGGGCGCTGAAGTGCGGCTACTCGGAGTACAGGCGTCGTCGTTCGGAGATTTTCCTGAGCAGGGCAACCTGCTCCGCGGCGCAGCCGACGATAAATGGAAGCAGGCGCTTTCCGCGGTGGACCGGGTAAGAGACAAGTTCGGGGAATCCAGTATCTCATTGGCGACCGGAATGAAGGGGAGTTTTCGCGAGCGGACGCACGAGAATCCTGCGGCGCTGCCGGGAAAGTCAAAGCCCGCGACGAAGTGACGCATTTGCTATGCTGAAAGCAGAACCAGCCTGACCCAAATGAAATCAATTCTCGATCGTTGCTGCGCTTTCAGGAAAAACGGCGCCGGGTTCGCCCTAGCCGTTCTGCTGTGCTCCGCCCCCGGGTTTTCCCAGACCTGCGTCACCGCCGACGACATGGACGCGTCCACCCGTGCAGCGTTGCAATCCGCTGCCAACCGCTTTTTTGATATGGTTGCGCGCGGGGACGCCGCTTCGCTCAAGCAGAATTCCATTCCCAGCGTTGCCAGCGATTTCAGCGCAATCGAAAACACCATCAAAGATAATCAGGCCGACCTTGCAGGATCTCATGCCATTGTCCGGCCCCCGTATCAGTTGAAGGCCGAGGGCACCGCACCCCTGTCGCGCGCGGAATTTCTCTGCGGAATATTCGACGCCAACGGGCAGACCGCGACCAGCGCTGAGTTCATCATTCCCAACCTGCCGCCGGGCAACTACGCGATCGTCATCCTCGACGTAAGCACCCAGAAAATTCCGTACACGCTCTCTCTAGTCTTGCAGCAAGACGGAACCGACTGGAAGGTGGGAGGTTTTTTCCTGCGCCCTGCCCAGATCGGCGGCCACGACGGCAAATGGTTTCTCGATCGCGCCCAAGCCCTGAAAACTCAAGGTCAAATCCACGCTGCGTGGCTCTATTTCCTCGAAGGCAGGGACCTCGCCGTTCCCGTGCCGTTCATGGACACACAATTGACCGACAAGCTTTACGATGAGGCGTCGGCCATGAAGCCGCCGGATTTCCCCGCCGACGGCAGCACCGCCGACCTGACCGCGCCAAACGGGAAGACCTACAAACTCACCGACGTTTTTCCGTTCGCGTCCGGCCGAGAGTTGGATCTAGTAGTGAAATACCAGACCGCCAGCGTCTCCGACCTCAGCCAGGCCTTCCAGGAAAACATCGCCGTGATGAAAGCCCTTCTGTTGAAATTCCCGGAGCTGCGGGATTCCTTTGTCGGAGTGGTCGCCCGTGGCGTCGAGCCTTCGGGAAGAGACTACGGTTCCATGTTGCCGATGAAGGACATCAAGTAGGGGCCCGCATTCTGGCCGCGGACCGCCCCGGAGTCTTACTCCCTGTCAACCTCTTTCAGTAATACCTCACGCGTTACACCTGTTACCTTTACGCCCTGCTGGGACGGGGCTAGTCTGCCTGCATGAGACTGAACGCGCTGGTCATGTCGCGCAGCCAAAGCTCGGTAAAGACGCTGGTCGCGGCATTTGCGGAGTTGGGCATCGAATATCAGGTTTCGCTCTCCGCCTCGGAGACCATCGAAGCTCTGGCCGCCGGGCATCATTCGGCGCTGGTGGTTGACTTCGATCTTCCGCATGCGGTGCAAGTGGCGAAGATCGCGCGCGACATCCCTGGAAAGCGCAAGCCGGTACTTTTTGGGATGATTGGTTTGGAAACCCCGATTGGCGAGGTGTTTCAGGCCGGAGCAAATTTTGCTCTCTACAAGCCGCTCGACCTGCTGCAGGTGCTGCATTCGTTGCGCGCCGCGCAGGGTTTCATGCGTGCGGACCGCCGCAGTTCTTCCCGCTCGAAGAGCGAAACCCTCGCGTATCTCCAGCTTCCAAGCGGGACGACGCCAGCCTTGGTCCAGGACGTTACCGAACAGGGGATCTCAATTCAGGCCGCCGAACCGCTGACGCCTATGCGAGAGGTTTCCCTGCTATTTCTATTGCCCGGAACTTCGCAGGTCGTGCACGCGACCGGTGATTTCATCTGGGCCGACGAGCAAGGCCGGGCAGGACTCTTTTTTCAGGACATCCCTGCCGCCTGCCGCCGCGACCTGCAAGCCTGGCTTAAGAAGCGCGGGGTGAAGAAGTCGGAATCCGTCCGCGCGCTGCTGGAACCAAGAAAAAATCTGCGGACGATGGCCGCCGCGCACTAACAGTTCGCGATCAGGCGTCTCGAGATCAACCGCGTCCGGATCAATGCCGCGTGAGCGCGTGTTAGACTCCCATCTTTCCGGCTCGGCGGCGCATGGCAGATCTGACTCTCTTCTCGGCTTCAAAAATCGCAGAGCAGATTCGCAGCAAAAAACTTTGTCCCGTCGAAGTCGTTGAAGCTCACCTCGCTCGCATCCAGAAACTCCATCCGAAGATCAACGCGTTCGTTCATCTGGATCGGGAACGTGCGGTCGCTCAAGCCCGAATGGCCGAGAAGGCTGTGATGCAGGGCCAAGCGCTCGGCCCACTCCACGGCGTCCCTGTCAGCATAAAGAGCTCAATCGACGTTGCCGGAATGCGCTGCGAGGCGGGAACGAAGCTGCGGGAGGGATACGTTGCCACCACCGATGCGCCGCTGGTCGCTCGCCTGCGCAAAGCCGGGGCCATTATCCTCGGAGTGACCAACACTCCTGAACTGCTCATGGCGTGGGAGACGGACAATCTTCTCTACGGCCGCACCAACAATCCCTGGGACCTTTCGCGCACCGCCGGAGGATCGAGCGGCGGAGAAGCCGCGGCGATCGCATCGGGGTGCTCAGCTGGCGGTGTCGGCAGTGACGGTGGCGGATCCATCCGCGTGCCTACACACTTCTGCGGCATCTGCGGACTCAAACCAACTCCGGGCCGCATTCCGTCCACTGGACACTATCCGCAATCGGTGGGGCCATTCGCCTTGCTTGGAGTTGTAGGCCCGATGGCGCGAACGGTTGCCGACCTGAAGTTGATGTTCGAAGCCATGCAAGGGCCGGACATCGGCGACCCCGGCGCAACTCCGGTTCCCGTGCGTTGGCCTTCGCCCGCTGAGTTGCAAAAAACCCGCGTCGGTTATTTCGAAGACGACGGAAGCACTCCTGTAACTCCCGAAACACAGATCGCAGTGCGGCAGGCTGCAGCAGCCTTGCGCAGCGCGGGATTTGAAGTCGAGCCTTTTCTTCCGGCAAACCTCGAAAAAATCCGCGAGCTATGGTGGAGATTCTTCGGCGTCGCCGGAGGGATGTTGCTGGGTCCGCTGACCGAGGGCCGCGAAGCCGAACTCAGCCCGATCCTCAAAGAATTCAATGGCTGGGTCGCTGACGAAAAACCCCATACCGCACAAACTTTACTCGATGCCTGGATTGAGCGTGATCTCCTGCGCATGCAGATCTTTGAGGAGATGGAAAAATTTCCGGTGCTGCTGTGTCCGGTGGCTTCGGTCCCCGCTTTTCGCCACGGAGAGAGGACTTGGCCGGTTGGAGGAAAAACGGTTCAATATCTTGACGCCTGGAGTTACTGCGAATGGTTCAATCTGCTCGGCATGCCTGCGGGCGTGGTCCCGGTCAGCAAGTCGCCAGAGGGGCTTCCCATCGGAGTGCAGGTCGTGGCGCGGCCGTGGGAAGAGGAATCCGTGATAGCGATTCTTCAGGTGATCGAAGACGCCGGCGGCCCGTGGAAATCGCCGCCTGAGCCGTGATCGCGGTCGCTGTCTAGTGTTTTTATACTATTTCTCCAAACCGCTGAAAAATTTAACCTGATGTTCTTGCAAGTGTGCTGCGCCTCATGGCCGCCGCACTCGCCGGAGACCCACTCGCCGAAGCAATGACCGCCAGAATCAAGGACTTGTTAGGCCGCCGCGCGCTGGCCCCGATGCTGGTGTTCCTGTTTGTTTCGGCCGGCTATCTCTACGCATTTCCGCAGGCCAATGTCTTTTACGCGGGCGTAGTGCTCCTGCACGCGCTGGTTGGCGTCGTGGCATCGGTTTATCTTGCAATATTCCTGTTTCGCGTGCTCCGAGACGGATCGATTCTTGCCCGTTTTGGATGGCTGCTGGTTTTCGCCGCCGCAATTCTCGGCATCGTCCTGATAAAAACCGGGACCGCGCGTCCCGAGTGGAACCGCGTGTACCTGCATATTGCTTTAGCACTGGGCGGATCGGGGATTCTTTTTGCGGACTGGGCGGGACGCAAGGGCTGGCTCTCGCCAGGATTTGTGAAGGCCGCTGCGCGTTACACCGCCTGCCTTCTCTTTTTAGCCGGACTTTCCGCGGGGGCCTGGTACACGCGCAATGCCCGCTGGCAAAACCACGCGATCATCCAGAATCCACCCGACGCCCCTGAATCCATGAACGACGAAGGCGACGGTCCGCAGGGAGACTTTTTCCCCAGCTCAGCGCAGGTTTACGGAAAGCAGAAAATTCCCAGCAAGTTTTTTATGGAGTCCGACTCCTGCCAGCGCTGCCACGCCGACATCTACAAACAATGGTCCAGTTCGGCGCACCACTTTTCTTCATTCAACAACCAGTGGTACCGCAAGAGCATCGAGTACATGCAGAGCCGGGTGGGAACCAAACCTTCGAAATGGTGCGGCGGATGCCACGACCCCGCTGTTCTCTACAGCGGTTTGATGGACACGCCGATCGAGCAAATTGTGCATCGCCCCGAAGCCCAAGCAGGGCTCGGCTGCATGATGTGCCACTCCATTGCCAACGTGAAAAGCACAATGGGCCAGGGGGATTTTTATCTCGAATATCCCAAGTTGCACGAACTCGCCGCCAGCAAGAATCCAATCGTGCGCACCCTGCACGATTTCCTGATCAAGCTGAATCCCGAACCGCACCGCCGGGTTTTCCTGAAGCCCTTCATGCGCGACCAGACGGCGGAGTTCTGCTCCAGTTGCCACAAAGTCCATCTCGATGTGCCGGTGAACCACTACCGCTGGATTCGCGGCTTCAATGAATATGACAACTGGCAGGCCAGCGGCGTTTCGGGCCAGGGTGCGCGGTCGTTCTACTACCCGCCGCATTCCATGGGGTGCGCCGATTGCCACATGCCACTCACTCCTTCCGGTGACTTCGGCAACGTCAGCGGGTTCGTGCACTCGCACCGTTTCCCCGGCGCCAATACCGCGGTCCCCACCGCCAACGATGACAACGACCAGCTCACACTTACGGAAAAATTTCTGAAGAACGGCAATCTGAGCGTGGATATTTTCGCGATCTCGCCTGATGCCGCGCAGACTTCCAGCGTTGCGACGCCGCAGTCAGATATTCAAACATCTTTCGCGGTCGGAGAAGAGGCTGAAAGTAAAATCGCTTCTGCAACCACCGAAGCCGCTCCCATCTCCGCGCCGCTGAATCGCGTGCAACCCGTGCTTCGCTGTGGAGACACCGAACGTGTTGATGTCGTGGTCCGCACCAAGAAAGTCGGGCACTTTTTCCCCGGCGGCACGGTGGACGCCTACGATACCTGGCTGGAATTGAAAGCCACTGACGACAAAAACCAGACCCTCTTCTGGAGCGGCATGGTCGAGGACAACGGCAAGGGCCCGGTGGAAAAAGGAGCGCACTTCTATCGCTCGCTGCAGATTGACGAGCACGGCAATCCCATCAACAAACGGAACGCTTGGTCCACGCGCTCGGTTGTGTACGTGCGCCTGATCCCGCCCGGAGCCGCCGACACCGTGCACTACCGCATGAAAATTCCGGAGAGTGCTGGAAATAGAATTACGCTGCATGCGCGATTGCTGTACCGCAAATTTGCCTGGTGGAATACGCAGTTTGCCTTTGCCGGAATCCCTGATCCCAGCAAGCCCAAGCTGGAGATGACGCCCGGTTATGACGACAACACCTATGTGTTCACCGGGCCGCTGCAAGGCCTCTCCGCGAAAGAGCAGAAGATTCCTGACGTGCCGATCGTTGCCGTTGCCGAGAATGAAGTTACGTTGAATGTGGCGCCGCATAACTCACCTGCGCCACAGCCAAAGACCGATTTGCACGCCGAAGACTGGCAGCGCTGGAACGACTACGGTATTGGACTGCTGCTGCAAGGCGATCTAAAAGGCGCCGAAGCTGCCTTTGAAAAAGTCACCGAGATTGATCCCAAAAATCCCGACGGCTGGGTGAACATCGGCCGCGCCGCGGTGCAGGAAGGCGACATGGACCGCGCCCGCGACGTGCTGCAAAAGGCCATCGCGCTAAATCCCGATCTGGCCCGCGCGCTTTATTTTTACGCCCGTGTTTTGCGCAGCGACGGAAACTATGACGGCGCGGTTGACGCCCTGCGCAAGGTCCTCGCTCAGTATCCGCGCGACCGCGTGGCGCTGAACGACCTCGGCCGCGTGCTTTTCCTGCAGCGCAAGTTCCCCGACGCAGTGCGGACTTTGAACTCAGTGCTGGCCATCGATCCCGAGGATTTGCAGGCGCATTACAACCTGATGCTTTGCTACAAAGGTCTCGGCGACGAAAAGCAGGCGCATGATCACGAGGTCCGCTACCTGCGCTTCAAGGCCGACGAGTCGGCTCAGACCATTACTGGCCCGTACCGCCAGCTTCACCCCGAAGACAACAACGAACGGCAAGCGATTCACGAGCATGTATCAGTGCCGCTGCCCGCGCTCAACCAAACTCACGTGGGGACGGGCACCCCCGCCCGTCCGGCCGAGCGCAGCTCGGCTTATGCCAGCGTCACCAAGTCAGCTAAGGATTCCAAATAATGCGCAACCTTTTCGTTCTCGTATTTATTTTTATTTTCCTCGGCGTTGCAGCCCCAGCCCAGAAAATCACTTTCCGCGACATTACTGCGCAAGCCGGAATCCATTTCACCCACAACAACGCGGCTTTCGGGAAAAAATATCTGCCGGAAACCATGGGCCCCGGGTGCGCGTTCATTGACTACGATAACGACGGCTGGCCCGACATCCTGCTCGTCAACGGCGAAAACTGGCCCGGCCACCCTGGCGCCGCCACAACGCCCAAGCTCTATCACAACAACCACGACGGCACCTTCACCGACGTCACTCACAAAGCTGGGCTCGATGTACCCATGTTCGGCCTAGGCGCTGCCATCGGTGACTACGACAACGACGGCTTCGACGATATTTTCATCACTGCGCTCGGACAGAGCCATCTGTTCCACAACAACGGCAACGGCACGTTCACGGATGTAACGAAGGCCGCCGGATTGTGGGGTCCGAACGAGTTCTCCACCAGCGCCGCGTGGGTGGATTACGATCGCGACGGCAAGCTGGATCTGGTGGTCGCGAATTATGTGCAGTGGTCGCAGCCCGGTGATCTCTTCTGCACCCTCGACGGCACCCACAAGTCCTACTGCACGCCGGAGTCGTACAAAGGTACGTCAGCGCGGCTTTGGCACAATCTAGGCAACGGCAAATTTGAAGACGCCACACAGAAAGCGCATTTCTACGACCCAACATCAAAGAGCCTTGGTGTCGCGATCCTCGACTACGATAACGACGGCTGGCCTGACATAGTCCTCGCCAATGACACCCAGCCCAACAAGCTTTACCTGAACAAACACGACGGGACTTTTGAAGAGAAGGCGGTTTCTGCGGGCGTTGCTTTCAGCGAAGACGGCGTTGCCCGCGCCGGCATGGGCGTTGACGCCGCCGACTACGACCGTTCCGGCCGCGCCAGCCTGATCATCACCAACTTCGCCAACCAGATGCTTTCGCTTTATCACAACGAAGGCAACGGCTTGTTCGTGGACGAAGCGCCCAGCTCCGAAGTCGGCCGCGCGACGCTGGTCACGCTCGGATTCGGCTGCTTCTTCTTCGACTACGACAACGACGGCTGGCCAGACATTCTGGTCTCTGACGGCCACATCGAAGACCAGATTGAAAAAGTTCAGAAGCGCGTCAGCTACGCCGAGCCGCCGCACGTTTTTCGCAATCTCGGCGGAGGCAAGTTCGTTGAAGTCACGCAGAGTCTCGGCAGCGCATTTGCTTCGCCTCGAGTCGGCCGCGGCGCCGCTTACGCTGATATCAACAACGAAGGCGTGCTCGACGTCCTGATGACCACCAACGGTGGCCGCGCTTATTTGTTCCACAACGAAGGCGGGACTAACAAGAGCCTGCGAATCAAACTGATCGGAACGAAATCCAATCGCGATGGAATTGGCGCTGTGATCACGGTTATTTCCGGCGGGGATAAGCAAACGAAAATGGTCCGCAGCGGGTCGAGTTATTTGTCGCAGAGCGAATTGGTCGCGACCTTTGGGCTTGCGCAGAAAGACAAGGCCGACTCGATTGAAATCCAATGGCCGAGTGGTCAGACCGACAAGCTGAACAATGTTAACGCCAGCCAGACGGTCACGGTGCAGGAAGGGAAGGGGATTGTTGCCTCGCGTGCTTACTCAGCGCCGGTGAAGAAAGCGGCAGCTAACAAAGTCGCGCAGGTGTCTTCTGTCTCCTCTGGTCACGCGGGAGTTTCAGGTGGCTCTCGCCAGTAACTAGTAATACCGGGAAACGTGTCAGAATGATTTGCGGGAAGTTTCGGAGGCGCAGGTGCAATCATTGCGGACGGAGTTTCTTCTAGGCCTCGTTTTGCTCGCCCTTGTTTTTCTCGCCGCCGCTCCTGAAAAGAAGCCCGACCCCGCCGAAGCTGCGCGCCTGAACAACCTCGGCTGCGCGTACATGAACCAGCAGCTCTTCGAAAAGGGGCTGAAGAATTTCCAGGACGCCGCATCTCTCGATCCTAATCTGCAAGTCGCCCGCCTGAATCAGGGCATCGCGCTGCTCAGCCTTGGACGCGTGGATGCCGCCAAGGAAATCCTCGAAGCCGCCGCGAAAAACAATCCTAAGGACGAGCATGCTTGGTACAACCTGGGAATGCTGGAGAAGAACAACAACGAAACGCAGGCGGCGGTGGACGATTTCCGTCATGTAGTAGAAATCGACGACAGCGATCCCGACACTTGGTACTTCCTGGGCACGGTTTATTCCCAGCTCAAGCAGTTTCCGCAGGCGATTGACGCCTTCGAGCACGCGCTCAAGTTGAATCCGCTACACGCCTCGGCGCAGTTCGGACTCGCGCGCGCATACCAGCAGTCCGGCGACAGCGTCCACGCCCGCGAGCACCTGGTGCGCTTCCAGTACATCACGCAAAACAAACTCGGTGCGGCAATGAGCCTGGCCTACGGCGAGCAGGGCAAGTATTCGCTGACCGAGGATTCCCCCGCCGCCACAGTGAAAGTCCCGCCACAGATTCCGGTGACGTTTGTGGATGTGACGAAGGAGGCGGGGTTGCCCGTGCGCCCGGTGCCAGCCTCTGATCCCGGCTCAGGTGCATGTTTTCTCGACTATGACAACGACGGAAAGATCGACATTTTCCTAGCCGATGGCGGTACTGAAGGCGGGATGTCGCTTTACCACAATCTTGGAAATGGCAGGTTTGAAGACGTGACGAAGCAAGCGGGACTCGATCCGACGGTCCGCGCCAGAAGCTGCACAGCGGGGGACTACGACAATGACGGGTTCACGGATCTCGCGGTAAGTCTCGGCACCAAGGTTTTATTGCTTCACAACCAGAAGAACGGCACGTTCAAGGATGTTGCGGAGTCTGCAGGTATCAGCAAAGTTGGGATCTTGGGGCTTACCTTCATTGACTACGACCACGACGGAGATTTGGACCTCTACGGGTCGAGTTCATTACAGACGATAGCTGACGGCCAGAAGACTAGCCAAAACGTAATGTGGCGTAACAATGCAAACGGCACATTTACCGATGTGTCCGAAGACATAGGTATCAATGTTCCATCTGCCACCGAAGACTCGATGACGCAGAATGCGATTGGATCCGATTACAACAACGATCGCGCTGTCGATCTTGTTGTAGCTGACTGGGCTGGGGGAACCATCTTCCAAAACCCACGCGAAGGGAAATTCCCGGCTGTTCATCCTTTCCCGCTCGCTCCAGGAAAGGACCCCGTCACATTGGGGATCGCCGCCCTTGACTTCGATCATGATGGATGGATGGATTACGCATTGACACGCGCGACCGAACCCGCGCTGACACTCTGGCGCAACAATCACGGCAAGAGTTTTGAACAAGTAAAACTTCCCGAAACCAACTGGGCCCGCGCCTATGGCGTCGCCGCCATCGACTACGACGACGACGGCTGGGTTGACCTCGTTGCCGTCGGCGAGACCAAAGAAGGCAAGGGCGAAATAAAGCTGTTCCGCAATCTTGGACCCGATGGATGGAAAGACGTCACCACCGACGTGGGTCTCGACAAGATTCAGCTCAAAGATCCTCGCGCCATCATCACCGGAGACTACGACAACGACGGCGCCACCGACCTGCTCATCACTCAGAATCACGGCCCCGCCGTCCTGCTGAAGAACGAAGGCGGCAACAAGAACAACTGGCTGCGGCTCGCGCTCAAGGGGCTGAACAGCAACAAGAGCGCCATCGGGACCAAGGTGGAAGTTTTCTCCGACGGCATTCGCCAGAAATACGAGATCTACGGCTCCAACGGATATCTCGGGCAGAACTCGCCGTATCTCACCGTCGGCTTGGGCCAGGCCAAGCAAGCCGACGTGGTGCGGATGCTCTGGCCCGGCGGCGTGCTGCAAGATGAAATGGAAGTCGCCGCCAACAAGCAGGCAGACTTTACCGAGATCGACCGGCGCGGAAGCTCATGTCCGACGTTGTTCGTTTGGGATGGCAAACACTATGAGCTTGTCGCCGACGTCCTCGGCGCGGGAGTTGTCGGACATTGGGTCGCGCCGGGTGAGCGCAACATTCCGCGTCCGACCGAGTACGTGAAAGTTGATCGCAACGCAATCCACGAAAAAGACGGCAAGCTGAGTTTCCGCCTGATGGAGCCGATGGAAGAAGTCGTGTATCTCGATCAGGTGAAGTTGCTGGCCGTGGACCATCCGGCGAATGAAGAGGTTTATCCGAACGAATATTTCGCCAGCAATCCGCCGTATCCGGAATTCAAGGTGATCACGAGTAAGAAGGACGACGCGCGTCCGCCCGCCGGCGCATGGGATGACAAAGGCAACGATCTGCTGCCTGATTTACTGGCGCACAAATACGTTGGCAATTTCGATCTGCTTCCGTTCAAAGGCTTCACCAAGCCGCACAGCCTCACGCTAGATTTAGGCGAGCCGTATCGCGGAGGGCCATTGCGGCTGCTGATGCATGGGGAGATCGAATACTTCACTGCGACCGGGATGTATGCGGCGTCGCAGTCGGGAATTGAAGCGACGGCGCCGTTTGTGGATGCGCAGGACGCAAGTGGCAAATGGATTCGCGTCACTGACGACATGGGATTCCCCGCCGGCCTGCCACGCACTACGACTGCCGATCTCAGCGGAAAATTGCCCCAAGGCACCACGCGCATTCGCATCTCCACCAATCTGCAGATTTACTGGGACAACATTCTGATCGATCGCAGCCAGCCGAGTGACGATTTCAAGCTAAACCCGATTCCGCTCGCGAAGGCGAATCTCGAGTATCACGGATATCCGCTACAGATCGAAGATCAGCCGCCGGGAAATGTGAAGTACAAGTACGAACAAGTCAGCCGCACCGGCCCCTACGCGCGTCAGGCTGGGGAATACACGCGCTATGGAGACGTGACGCCTCTGCTCCAAAGCTTTGACGACAAGCTGGTTGTCTTCGGCTCCGGCGAGGAGGTTGCTCTCGAATTCGATCCGGGGAAATTGCCGCCGCTTCCCAAGGGTTGGACGCGCGACTATTTCTTCATGGCCAACGGCTACGAAAAAGATATGGACTTCTACGCCGCCGACGGCTCGACGGTCGAGCCGTTGCCCTTCCGGCGTATGGGGACGTATCCGTATGCGGGCAAGGCATTCCCGTCCGACGAAGAGCATCTCAAGTACATGCTGGAATACAACACTCGGTTTGTTTCTGGAAACGAGCCGCGCGGATATTCCTACGAGTACGCAAAACCTTCGGCCAAGTGAGCGCGCAGCTATCCGGAAGTGCGGCGCGTGGTTAGGCGACGCATCCGCTTGATCACTTTCCGCAGTGTCCGATAACGCGCATACTCGGTCTGTGTCTTCTGATACCAATTCCCGCGTGCTTTCTGATTTCATCGACTATCTGAAAGTCGAGAAGGGGCTTGGCGCGCTTACCGTTTCCGCCTACACCAGAGATATTGGCCAGTTCGCGGCCATTCTCGACGGAAGTAAGCGCACGCTGATGAATGCCCGCCGCGACGACGTTCGCGGTTTTCTCCAGCAGCTATTTTCTAATTCTGTGGACGGACGCTCCGTGGCGCGCAAGCTCTCCGCGTTGCGCCATCTGTATCGCTTCCTGCTGCTCGACAAGCGCGTAGATCGTGACCCGACATTGAATATTCCCACGCCGAAACAATGGAAAGTATTGCCCAAGTCGCTGGGGCGCGAGGAAGTAGAAACCATGCTTCGTGCGGATACTTCTCAGGGCGGCACGTCCGAAATCCTTGCGATCCGCAATCGCGCGATGCTGGAAGTCTTCTATGCCGGCGCACTGCGGGTTTCGGAAATCACTTCGTTAAAACTCGAAGATGTGAAGCTCGACATGGGATACGTTCTGGTGCGCGGCAAAGGCGACAAAGAGCGAATTGTTCCCGTAGGGCGTTCAGCGCAGGAATCTCTAACCCAGTATTTTCGCGAAGCACGGCCAAAATTGGCAGCAGGCAAGAGTTCACGGTTTCTGTTCATCGCTCGAGGAGCGAAGAAGCTTACGCGCCAGCGAGTCTGGCAGATGGTTGGAATCGCATCTTCGAGCGCCGGACGGCACGCCAGTCCGCACATGCTGCGCCACAGTTGCGCGACCCATATGGTGGAAAATGGCGCGGACTTGCGCACAGTCCAGACCATCCTCGGCCACTCCGACATTTCGACAACGCAGATTTATACGCACGTCGCGCTGGATCGGCTGAAGAGTGTGTACGCGAAACATCATCCGCGGGCGAAGGCAAGGTGAGAACTGGTCTGATGATGGAAAGAACTGTTGTTGGCAAGGCAACCGACAAATTCCTCCGCTCCCTGCGCGAGCGAAACGTCTCTCCGCATACGATCAAGGCTTACTCCGGCGACTTGGCAAATTTCTCTGCGTATATCGGGTCGCGGAAATGGCGCGAGATTGATCACGTCACCATTCGCGGATTCCTCTCGCACCTTTACGAAAGAGGACTGGGTAAGACTTCCGTCGCGCGCTCGTTGGCCGCCGTTCGCTCCCTCTATCGTTGGCTGGCGCAGGAAGGCGTGGTCGAGCAAAACCCGGCCGCGTTGGTTTCTACTCCTAAGCTGGCCAAGAAACTGCCGCGCGTGCCGACCATGGAAGAAATGAATTCCGTGTTCGATGGCGCGATGCCCGAAATCGCGTCTTTCCCCGAGCGCGACCGCCTGATGCTCGAACTGCTCTACGGATGCGGCATCCGCAATTCTGAACTGGTTGGCATTAACTTGGACGACGTCCGCTTAAGCACCGAAGCGATTCTCATTTGCGGCAAAGGGAAAAAAGAACGCTATGTTCCGTTTGGCGCCGCTGCTACATCCGCGCTAGCGGCTTATCTTCCGGCGCGGCAAACGACGCTCGCGGAGTCTCGCAAGAGCACCCCGGCGCTCCTGATCAATCGGCGCGGTGGACGCCTCACCACCCGCAGCGTCGGCCGCATCATCAAGAAGATCGCCGTTGCCAAGGGGCTTTCCCCCGATGTCCACCCGCACACCCTGCGTCACGCTTTCGGCACCCATATGCTGGAAGAAGGCGCCGACTTGCGGGCCATTCAGGAAATGCTCGGCCACGAACGGCTCTCCACGACCCAGCGCTACACGCAGCTTTCCATGAAACATTTGCTGAGTGTGTACGATCAGACGCATCCGAGAGCGAAATAACTGGCAGCCGCCAGGTAAAGCTGGCCGCTTACTTTCGCAGCCCTTCCCACATCTCCACCACCCGTGTCTTCAACTCCGCCGTAAATTTCGCATAGGCTTCCTCCGACGCCTCTGCCTCCGGCTGCGGCATCATCGGTTCGCCAATCTTGATCTTGATGGGTGCAAATTTCTGGAATGGTTTCCCTCGCGGCCAAGAGTCGTAGATTCCATCCACCGCGATCGGAACGATTGGCACTTGAAGATGGATGGATAGAATCGCCGCACCTTTCTTGAAGGTCTTCGGCGTGCCGTCAATGCTGCGCTCACCCTCCGGATAGAGCACCAGCCCCAAACCGTGTCGCAGTCCGTACGCCCCAGCGCGCATAGCGGGAACTAGGTTGGCATCAGGATCAACCACGACCGTGCGCATAATCCGCGCCACGCGGAGCATGATTCCCGAGCCGAAGATTTCGCTGGTGCCCACGGCGAACAGGCGCTGGATGATTGACAGCGGAAGGACTGCGAGCAGGATCGCCGGATCAATGAAGCTCTGATGGTTCGAGCAAAGCAGGTACGCGCCCTGCCGCGGAATGTTTTCCAAGCCTTCGACGCTGATGGAGGAGCGAACGCGCCAAACCAAACGGATGAAATGAGCGATCAGATAAATGACCCGGTCGGTAAAAAATCTGGGCTTGGTGATGGCCAGCACTGCCGGGTCGGTGGGATCTTCCCGCAGCACCGCACTCCAGCCCTCAAACGTGTGTTTGGAAGATTGTTTCCCCGAGGCCGCGCTCGCTAGCACCGCCTCAAGCAAATCGCGGACGGTGTAAATACCCGCAAGCTGCGACTCCTCAACGTCGCCCCCCAGTTCCTGCTCGACGGAGACCAGGAGCTCGACCCGCCGCATGGAATCAAGGCCAAGATCAAGTTCGAGATTGTCATCGGGACGAATGACGTCGGGCGGGTTGGTCGAAAACTCGCGGATAACCTTTATCGCACGTTGCACGTTGGCCTGTTCCAGCCACGAAGTTTCTTCTGGTGAAAGCGGTCTTTCGGTCGCCACATCAGCCCCGGCACCGTCGTGTTTTCCCGCGCGCACCCGCTTCTCAATTTCAAAGCGCTTCAGCTTGCGAGTGGTGGTCCGCGGGAGGTCATCCTGCCAAATTTCATACCCGCTGATTCGTTTGGTGGACGCCAGCTTCGCCGATAGGCCCTCCACGTCAAAGCGAATCACTTCTTTCGTATTTACGATTTTGCGTTGTCGCATGACGTCAAAATTCGGCACGATCACCGCGTATAGCTTTTCCGAACCCGCCGTTCCTTCCATGCCCATCACGCAAATTTCCTTGATGAACGGAGACTGTAGATAATGTGCTTCGATTTCTTCGGGATAAATATTCTTCCCATTGGAGAGAATGATGACTTCTTTCCTGCGCCCGGTGATGAACAGATTCCCGCGTGGGTCGATGTAGCCGAGGTCGCCGGTGTAGAGCCATCCGCCTTTCAGTACCTCAGCCGTGGCGTCAGGACGATTCCAGTACCCCTTCATCACGATCGGGCCGCGCATGACAATTTCGCCGCTGGCGGGCGAACCATCGTCCGAAGCCTGAGGTTCGATGATTTTTGCCTCAACCCCCTTCAGCGGCTTGCCCACCGATCCGATCACGTTGTCGTCGGGTGGATTAACGAACGCGCCGCCGCTGGTTTCCGTCAGCCCATACGCCTGCAGCACGTCAATCCCGAGCGAATAAAAATCGCGTGCAATTTTAGGATCGAAGCGCGAGCCCCCGGTCACCAAAAGTCGCATGCGATTGCCGAATAGATTGTGGATTCTGCGAAACAAGACACGCCCGGGATTGAATCCGAGCTTGCGTCCCAACACCGTGATGCGCCGCATCCAACCGAATGCGAATCGCGTCAGGCTGCCTTTCTGCGACACTTCTTTAAAGATTCTGTCGTGGATCAGGTAGAAAAACTGCGGTACCACAGCAAACGCGGTGATATTCCGTTCCCGCAAAGCGCGCAATAGCTCAGTCGTGTTGAGCGTAGAAAGATAGACGACGCGGGTTCCGGCGACCAGGGGCAGCAACAGATTCGCCATCTGCGAAAGAACGTGAAAAAGCGGCAGCACCCCAAGAACGGCGTCACCGGGGCCAATGTGAGCCCACGCGAACACCGCTTCGGCTTCGCCCAGAAGGTTGGCGTGAGTGAGCATTACGCCTTTGGGATCGGCGGTTGTGCCCGAAGTGTAGAGAAGAGACGCCAGGTCATCAGGTCCGCGAGGCACAGGACTGAATTGTCCGGCGGGCTGAGCAAGGATTTCATCGAGCCTGGTAACTGTCTGCGTGGGGACAGCCGTCCTAGGCTGACCTTCCCGGCCAAGCCCGGATTCTGTCAGCACCAACTGCACGTGCAACTCAGCCACAGCTTCTTGCGCGACCTCGAAATGCTTGAGGTCGCAAAACATCAATGAAGCGCCGCTGTCGCGGAGCAGCTTCGCCACTTGGTCGGCGTGGTAAGCCGTGTCCAGCGGCACTGCCCCACCCCCGGCAACGATGATCCCCAGATACGCCGCGACCCATCGCGGATGGTTCTCCGCTAGAATCGCGACTCGCGCGCCGGGCTGAATTTCGCGCGCCACGAGCCACGCCGCGATCGACTCTGCCATGCTTCGTAGCTCGGCGTAAGTGTGGCCCTCAATGCCATCCGGCGTTTGAATTTCAATCGCGATGTTCTGCGGCCAGCGTTCCGCGCACTCGACGAAGCGGTCGTAAAAAGTGGGCATCGGTGGAGGAAATATACCTGAAAATTATCCGCGTGGCGCGGGCGCGCTCGCCCGCGTGGCTGCGAGCAGTAAAAGCCGAATTGCATTTGCCCGCGCCCTCAGCGGTAACCGTGTCATCAGCGACCTAACCCTCGGCGCCGCATCTAATATGCTAGGCTTCTAAATGGGCGCAGTGCGTCTGCTGAAGGAAATCCGAATTGATTAATGTTCTGTTAGGCAAGATTTTTGGGACCAAGAACGAGCGCGAAGTTAAGCGCCTGATGCCACGCGTCTTGGCGATTAACGCGCTGGAACCTGAGATGCGGAAGCTCTCGGACGAACAACTGCGCGCCAAAACCGACGAATTCCGTAAGCGGATTCAGGACCGCCTGGCGCGGATTGTGGATGACCCTGACGCGGATCCCGACCGCCTGAAGCAGATTGAAGACGAACGCCTGCAAGCCACCAAAGACGAGCTCGATGAAACTCTTGAAGAGGCTTTCGCGGTGGTGCGCGAGGCTGGACGCCGCGTTCTCAATATGCGGCATTTCGATGTGCAATTGATCGGAGGCATGGTGCTGCACAACGGCACGATTTCTGAAATGAAAACCGGCGAAGGTAAAACGCTGGTTGCGACGCTGCCGGTTTATTTGAACGCGCTCTCCGGGCGCGGTGTGCACGTAGTTACTGTCAACGACTATCTCGCCAAGCGCGACTCGGAATGGATGGGCCAACTTTACCGCTTCCTCGGATTGACCGTCGGCGTGATCATCCACGACCTCGATGACCGCGAGCGCCGCGAAGCTTACGCAGCCGATGTGACCTACGGAACCAACAACGAATTCGGCTTCGACTACCTGCGCGACAACATGAAGTTCGACATCAAAGATTGCGTTCAGCGCGGGCACAATTTCGCCATCGTGGACGAAGTGGATTCCATCCTGATCGACGAAGCTCGCACGCCGTTGATCATTTCGGGCGCCAGCGAGGAGTCTACCGACAAATACGCGCGCGTGAACCGCATCATTCCCAAGCTGGAGAAGGGCGAGTCCATCCCCGGCCAGCCGGGCGAGCCGGACACCATGACTGGCGACTACGTGGTGGATGAAAAGCACCGCAACGCCACGGTCACCGACGAAGGTTGGGAAAAGGTCGAGGGCCTTCTGGGGATCGGAAACATCGCCGACCCGGAGAACTGGGACCTCAAGCATCATGTCGAGACCGCCGTCAAAGCCCATGCCATTTATCGCCGCGATGTGGACTACGTAGTCAAAGACGGCGAAGTCATTATCGTGGATGAATTCACCGGCCGCATGATGCCCGGCCGCCGCTGGTCCGACGGCCTGCACCAGGCGGTTGAGGCCAAAGAGAACGTCAAGATCGAGCGCGAGAACCAGACCCTCGCCACCATCACCTTCCAGAATTATTTCCGCATGTATAAAAAGCTGGCCGGAATGACGGGTACGGCAGACACAGAAGCTACTGAGTTCGGGAAGATTTACAAACTCGATGTAATCGTGATCCCGACCAATAAGCAGATGTTGCGAGTGGAGAATCCGGACCTGGTTTACCGCACCGAAAAAGAAAAATATCTCGCGTCCGCCGACGAGATTCAAAAACTGCACGACACTGGGCAGCCGGTGCTGGTGGGCACGACTTCAATCGAAAAGTCCGAGCGGCTGTCGGATATTCTGAAGAAAAAAGGCATCAAGCACGTGGTGCTCAACGCCAAGTTTCACGAGAAGGAAGCCGAAATCGTTGCCCAGGCCGGACGCAAGGGCATGGTCACCATCGCAACCAACATGGCCGGCCGTGGTACCGACATTCTTCTCGGCGGCAATGCAGAATTCATGGCCAAGCAGGAATGCGTGAAGAAGGGAATCGCCCAGCAGCTTCGCGTCGCGCAGGGCAAGATCGAAATCGCGGTGGACGAATCGAAAAGCACGGTTTGGTATTACGCCGGCAACGAGTACGCTGTCCCGACCGACCAGTGGAATGAAGCCCTGGCCCGCCACAAGCAGCAGACCGATAAAGAGCACGATGAAGTCACCGACGCCGGGGGCCTGTTTATTCTGGGCACCGAACGCCACGAAGCCCGTCGCATTGATAACCAGCTTCGCGGCCGCGCTGGCCGCCAGGGCGACCCAGGGGCCTCGCGTTTTTATCTTTCGCTCGAAGATGACCTGATGCGCATCTTTTTTGCCAAGGAGTGGGTTTCAACCTTGCTCCAGCGGCTGGGGATGGAAGAAGGCGTCCCCATCGAGTCGCGGCTGATCAGCCGGCGCATCGAGAAGGCGCAGCAACAGGTTGAAGGTCAGCACTTCGAAGCTCGCAAACACTTGCTCGAATACGACGACGTGATGAACAAACAGCGCGAGGCAGTGTACGGCCTGCGCCGCCAGTTGCTCGAAGGCGTGGACCAGAAGGATCTCATCCTGGAAGATTACGTCGCCGGAATTCTGGGCACGCTGTTGGAACAGTATTGCCCGGTCAAGGCGCACCCGGCCGACTGGGACACGAAGGGCTTGAAAGACGCCATCTTTACTCGCTTCGGCGTGGACATTCTCGCCGAAGGCCTCAAACCAGAAACCCTGAACCGGCAGGAACTCGGCGATGCGATCTTCGACCAACTCAAGGCCCGCTACGACGCCAAAGAAAAACTGATCGGCCCCGATGCCTTGCGCTATCACGAGCGCATGATCATGTTAAGCGTCCTCGATCAGCAGTGGAAAGACCACTTGCTCAACATGGACCACCTGAAAGAGGGCATCGGTCTGCGCGGCTATGGACAGAAAGATCCTCTGGTCGAGTACAAGCGCGAGTCCTTCGACATGTTCGAGGAAATGTTGCTGCGCTTCCAGGAAGACGCCACCCGGTATCTCTACCTGATGCAGATCATCAGCCGTGGTGAGGCTGCAGCGGCTGCTCCCGCGGGCGGGGGAAATCCCTCAACTCCGGAACGCGGGAGTGATGGCAACGGCAGCCATCCTCCGAAAGCAGTCGCAACTTCCATGGATGATCTCGAAGAGGCCTTCCAGCGGCGCAAGCGCCGTGAACTCGATCAAGCCCGCATGGCCGGAGCCGGAGAGCGCCAGCCCGTCCAGCAAGTCGTCCGCGGCGCCGCCAAAGTCGGCCGCAATGATCCTTGTCCTTGCGGGTCGGGGAAAAAATACAAGAAGTGCTGCGGGGCGAATGCGTAGCCGTCAGCTATTTTTTCAAATCGGCGTCCCAATTCAAAGTCAGGCTCAAGTGCGAAGTGCTTTGTAGGGGCAATTCGTTGGCCAAGAACCGCTTGCCATCAGTGGTCGCGTATGGAGGGTTGACCGCCTGCAAGCGCGGCTGCCAGAGAGCGTGCGGCGTGCCGATTTGCAGCGCGTCGCCGTGAGAGGCGATGTCCACGGCCATGATCTTGTTGTCGGCATCGGTGTAGTACAACTCTTTTCCGTCCGGCCGCCACTGGGCGTTGGCGCCGCCGCTGGTTGAAATCTGAAAGCGCGCCGTCGGGTTAGGGAAGGCCACTGCGTAAATCTCATCCCGGCCAGACTCATTTGAGTCATATGCGACCCAATGACCATCGGGAGAGAACGACGCGTAGGTATTGTTGAAGTCGTTCGAGATCAGTGAGTACGCCTTGTGATCTCCGAACATGGGAAGAACCCAGATGGATGTTCTCCCCTGCGCATCCACGCCAATGTGGTCCATCAGCACATACTTTCCATCCGGAGACCAACTGGTCGAGAATTTGATCGCCGGGTCAGCGAACACGACCTGTTCCTTCTGCGTGCCATTCGCCGGCTTTTCGTAAATGGCATACGTCCCAGTGCGATTGGAATCGAAGACGATCATCTTGCCGTCAGGCGACCAGACCGGATCGTCAGACAAAGCCGGCCCGAAGGTAAAGCGGGTGCGGACGCCGCGTGCCAGGTCCAGCAGCCAGATGTCCTCGCCACCTGAATTGTCGTAGATGCTGGTGGAAAGAGTCTTACCGTCGGGGGAGAATCGGATCACATTGAAATTGTCCGTGCCCAGAACTTCTCCAGCCTTGCCGGTGCGGTCGTACCAAGTGAGCACCGACGTCGAGACCCCGCCGTTGTGAGCAACCATCATTCCGTTGGCAGAGAGGGTGTAGGCGGCGGAGAAAGTATAGTCCCGGCCCAGTTGCTCGACCACCGGCGTGGGATCGCCGCTCAGCTTCAGGCTTTTTTGATCAAATTTCTGCGCCATCAGGTTGCTGCCGCGCACGAACAGCAAGTATCCGGGCTGAGCGCAACCGGGCCGCCCGCCGCTGTCCACGATCATGGTTTTATCTTTTGACCCCAGCGAAGATCCATAGAGTTGGGCCGCGCCAGTGGTCAAGCCGCTGCGGACCAGGAAAACAAAATGCTGTCCGTCGGGAAGAAAACAGGGCCAGCGGTGGGAATCCTCGTTCTTTTTCGAATCGAGTGCGGTCACCTGTTCGACCGTTCCGCCCGCAGCCGAAACCCGGGAGAGGCCGCCCGCTGCACCCGGGGCGAACAAAATGATTCCGTCCTGGTTCCAGGATCCGCCGCGCGGAACCGGCGCGTCGGCGAGCACTTGCAATCCGCCGCCAGACGCTTCCAGCCGTTTCATTTTTCCGTCCGCGAAAAACCCTATGGTCTGACTATCGGGCGACCAGAAGGGAAACTGCGCGCCATCGGTTCCCGCGAGAGGCTGCGCGGATTCGGATTCGAGCGGCCGTACCCAGAGCTGGGTCTTTCCCGCCGCGTCCACTGCCGCGAAGGCGAACTTACTGCCGTCAGGAGAAATGGCAATGTCGAAGGGCTTGAAGGATCCGCCCTCGGGCGAAAGGATGCTCAACCGCATCGGGTGGATGGGAGTGGAAGTCCGGAATATCCACGGGACGGCCAAGCCTATCGCCGCCAGGGCGCAAATTGCGGCGACAATCCAAGCCACGTTCTGCGACAACCTCCGCCGCTTACCGACCAGAGCCGGAATTCCGGCCTGCGACCCACCTTCTGCGATCCATTGCAGTTGCAGCTTGACGTCATGCGCGGTCTGCCAGCGTTCGTCCGGATCTTTCGCCAGGCAGCCCTGCACCACGCGATCGAGCGCCGGCGGCGACATCGGTTGCACCGCCGAAATCGGTTGAGGTTCTTGCGCCAGAATCGCCGCCACAATGCTGGCGTGGCTCTTACCTGCGAACGCCCGCTTGCCAGTCGCCATTTCGTAAAGCACCGCGCCCAGAGCGAAAATGTCGCTCCGCGAATCAGCCTCTTTGCCTTCGACCTGTTCCGGCGCCATGTATTGGAACGTGCCAACCATCATTCCTGCCGCGGTCAGCGGATGGCTGGCCTCGGGAGTCGCAAAGGTCGCGGTTAAGCCTGATATAGGAGCCGCAGTGGACGCCTTGGCTAGCCCGAAGTCCATGAGCTTGGCCCCGCCCTTGGTCAGCATGACGTTCCCCGGCTTCAGATCGCGATGAATGATTCCGCTTCGATGCGCTTTCTCCAGTCCCTCGGCGATCTCGATGCCGTACTTCAGCACCTGCTCCGAAGGCAGCGGGCCCTTGAGCAGTCGGTCGGCCAGGGTCTCGCCTTCCAGATACTCCATGACCAGAAAGTCGGTGCCATTCTGGCTGCCAATATCGAACAGAGTGCAGATGTTGGGGTGCTGAAGAGAAGAAATCGCCCGCGCTTCGCGCTCAAACCGCTGCTTCGCATCTGGCTTTTCGGAAAGATAACCCGGCAGAATCTTGATGGCGACGGTGCGGTCGAGGCGGGTATCGCGGGCGCGATAAACCTCGCCCATCCCTCCTGAACCCGCAGGCGCAAGAATTTCGTAAGGCCCGAGCTTGGAGCCGTTGGGAAGTGGCATGGTTGTGCGCGATTATAAACGAGTGTGGATCGAACCAGTTAAAAGTGTTCGGCCCGGACTCACTGCGGCGTCTTCGTCACCATAAACGACTTCACCACGATGTTATTCGGCCGCATGCCGGCCGGAACCATGGTCAGAAGCCCGTATTCTCCCGGTTCCAGCTTTCGCGGCGCGCGCTTCTGGATCACGGTGACGTCGCCGGAGGCCGCGCCGAGCACTAGCAGATAATTCTGGCTGGCTGACAGCGCAAGCCCGTCCGGCTGGCTGCCGACGGTGAGCGAGGCCACGATCTTGCCGAAGTCAATGTCGTAAACCGCCACCGCGTTCGATCCCAGGTTGCTCACGTACAGCCGTGAGTTATCATCGGAAACAATGCCGCGCGCGGGATGGGTGCCGATCAAATAGCTGCCGCTGACTTCGTCGGTCCCGGTCTCGATGATAGAAATGCTGTCGGAGTCGAAGTTGCAGACGATCAGCTCACCACCGTCGGGCTTGAGCGCCAGGTTTACCGGAGTCTTTCCGACGTCGAGCAGCGCTAGCAATTTGTCGTTCTTCAGATCAATCGAAGCCACTTGCGCCGATCCCGTACATGCGACGAACGCCTTGCTGCTCTCCGGAAGAATAGCGATGTCTTCCGGCTGGTGGCAAATAGGAATCGTATTCCGCACGGTGAAGTTGCGAGTATCAATCAGCGAAACCGAATCGCCGCCGCGATTGCTGACCACAACCGTGTTGCCATCCGGTGAAACCCGGGCCAGCCCCGGGGAGTTTCCCACGCCGATGGTCGCAATCACCTTGCGTGCGTCCAAGTCAATGACCGAAACCCTGGCCGAGCCAGAATTCGCCACATACCCGCGCTTCCCGTCCGCAGAAACATCAATGAAATACGGTTTGCCGTGAACTCCGATGGTCGCAACCACAGCGTTCTTTTCCGCGTCAATCACGCTCACGTTGGCCGAGCCGGTGTTAACCACGTAAATCTCATTCTTCTTAGTATTGGCAGCGACCCCGGTGGGCTCCAGCCCTACTCGCAACGTCTTGATCGGCAGAAAGGTGCGCAGGTCAATCACGGAAACCGAGTCGCTCTTGCCGTTGGTGATGTAGGCGTACTCGCGATAGGCGGGGTCGAAGCTGGGAAGCTCGCGCAGGCGGAAGTACCACCAGCCCAGCCCGGCCAGGACCGGCAGGACGACAACAATGAGGAGAAGTTTTTTCAAGCGGCGAGAGCGATTGCTGCGAGAGAGATTATAGATGAAGACGAACCGCGGAGAACCCTTACCGCAGCTCTTCCATCACTTGCTCCAGCACCTCGCGCCCCGGCCGCACCACGGACGCCGGCAGCGTGGCCAGCGGTTGGTCCGTCATGTTCAGCATGTCAACAAAGGTGGGAGCTTTCGTGTTGACGTAGAGCACGCCGGTCAACATTTCGTCCTGCTCTTTCGCTTCGTTGAGGCGCGTGATGGCCCGAATCCGGTTCGTAGGATCGTAATCCTCCTCCAGCTTGCGCAGGCGCAGCCGAGAACCATCGTGCATCGTGACCTCGACGGTCGTTCCGGGATCATATTCCACCGCAATGTCTTCGAATACAGGAATGAAGTTGATTTCCTGCAATGGCTCGTCATGATCTTTCGCGTATTTGTAAGACTTGGTCGAGCCTTCGTGATCGTTGAAGGTGACGCATGGGGAGATCACGTCCAGCAGAACCGTGCCATTGTGGGCGATCGCTGCCTTCAACATGGAATGAAGCTGCCGCTTGTCGCCGGAGAACGACCGCCCAACAAACGTTGCGCCAAGCGAAATCGCCAGCTCGCAAGTGTCAATGGGAGGCAGTTCATTCACCGTTCCAGTCTTCAGCGTCGATCCAAGATCAGCGGTGGCGGAGAATTGTCCTTTGGTCAGGCCGTACACGCCATTGTCTTCGATGATGTAAATGATCGGCAGATTACGCCGCATGAGGTGCACGAATTGTCCGATGCCGATCGAGGCCGTGTCCCCGTCTCCGCTCACGCCGAGGGCCATCAACGTACGATTCGCCAGCACCGCGCCGGTTGCGACCGAAGGCATACGCCCATGCACGGAGTTAAAGCTGTGCGCGCGCGCCATGAAGTATGCCGGGGTTTTCGACGAGCATCCGATGCCGCTGAGCTTGGCCACGCGCTCGGGTTGAACGCCCATTTCGTACATCGCGTCAATGATGCGTTCGGAAATCGCATTGTGGCCGCAACCCGCGCACAGCGTAGTCTTTCCGCCACGATAATCCAAAACGGCAAGTCCTAGGCGATTGGTTTTGGGAGCCGGACTGGTTGGTGTCGTGGCCATCACTTTCCCTCCATGGCAGCAATTTCTTCGGTGACCGAGCGCGCGTCGAGCGGCAGGCCGTCCAGGTGCGCAATGCCGCGGAGTTTCAGCACCAGTTCCGGTTCCAGGTCCAATTTCAGCAGGCTGAGCATCTGGGCATCGCGATTTTGTTCGACGACATAAACCCGCTTGTGCTCGCGCACAAAGTCCGCAATCTCCGGAGAAAACGGAAACGCCCGGATGCGCAAATAGTCGGTCGGCAGTTTGCGCTCGTCGCGCAACTGGTCTTGGGTCTCGGTGATCGCCCAATGCGAGCTGCCGAACGCGATGATTCCGACTTCAGCCTTCGGCATCTTCGTAATCACGGGTGCGGGAACGAATCCGCGTGCATGTTCAAACTTGCGGCGCAGTCGGTCCATGTTGCCTTCGTAATCTTCCGGATGCTCGCTGTACTGGGCTTCGGCGTTGTGTCCACTGCCGCGCGTAAAGTACGCTGCCGCGGGATGCGGTGTTCCCGGCAGTGTGCGGTAACCCACACCGTCGCCTTCCACGTCTTTGTAGCGGCTGAATTTGCCCAGCCGGTCGAGGTCTTCCTTGGTCAAAACCTTGCCGCGTTCAATCGGCTTTTCGGGATACGGAAACGGATCCGACATCCAATTGTTCATTCCCAGATCGAGGTCAGAAAGAACAAACACCAGCGTCTGAAATTTCTCGGCCAGGTTGAACGCATCCATCGCCATCTCAAAACATTCGCGGGGAGACGCTGGAAGCAGGATGATGTGTTTGGTATCGCCGTGAGACAGAAACGCCGTCGAAAGAAGATCGCCTTGCGACGTTCGCGTTGGTAGGCCGGTGGACGGCCCGACGCGCTGAATGTCCCACACCACGGCAGGAATTTCTCCGTAATAGGAAAGCCCCGCGAATTCCGACATCAGCGAGATTCCCGGGCCAGAAGTCGTAGTCATGGCCCGAGCCCCAGCCCATCCTGCTCCGATCACCATTCCAATCGCCGCCAGTTCATCTTCGGCTTGTACGACGGCGAACGTCCCTTTGCCGTCAGGGCCAACGCGGAAACGTTTCAGGTATTCGATCATGCTCTCTGCCAGCGATGACGACGGCGTAATCGGATACCAGCTCAGCACCGTGACTCCGGCAAACACACAGCCCAGCGCCGACGCGGCATTGCCATCAATGATGATCTTGCCCTGATTCTTATTCAGACGTTGAATGCGAAACGGATCTTGTTTGGTCAGGCTCGCTGTCGCGTAATCAAATCCCGCCTGCACCGCAGCCAGATTCAAATTCGCCGCTTTCACTTTCTTGGCAAATTGCCTCCGGATGGCGATTTCAATCTCGCTCATCTCAATGTCGAGCAGCTTGGCCACGACGCCGACGTAAATCATGTTCTTGACCAACTTGCGCAGCTTGGCCTCAGGGCAGACCGGCGCCACTAGCTTGTCGAACGGAACCGAGTAGAAGACCAGATCGTCGCGCAGCCCGCTCAGGTTCAGCGGCTCGTCATAAAGCACAGCCGAGCCGGGGGCCAGCGACATCACGTCGGCGCGAGCGGTCTCCTGATTCATCGCGACCAGGAAATCAATTTCTTTTTTACGGGCGACGTAGCCGTCTTTGTTAGCGCGGATGGTGTACCACGTCGGCAGCCCGGCGATGTTCGAAGGGAACAGGTTTTTCCCCGAAACCGGCACGCCCATCTGAAAAATGCTTCTCAGCAGTACGGTATTAGAACTTTGCGAGCCGCTGCCGTTCACGGTAGCGACCTGAATGCTCATGTTGTTAACAACCGGCACCACCCCAGCCCGCCCCGCGGACTCGTGCAGCCCCACATCAGTCGTAGCCATGCCCTAGCGAATCCTTCCTGCCATAACGTTTGGGCAACCGCCCAAAGGCTTTCCGCCCCGCACCGACCATGAGATGCAGGGGATTCCTAAATTATACGGCAGGGGTGGAGAGTTGGTAATGGGCGCGTGGCGCGAGGGATAACCGAGTAGGAACTAGCAGCCTGAGCCATCCAGCTGCGAGCGCAGTTCCTACGCCACCCAGTTCTGTAGTTTCAAACCTCGTACTCGCCGGAACTCTTTTTCGTTATTCGTAACCAGCACAAGGCGCTCCGCAACAGCATGCGCCGCTATCCAGAGATCATTATTGCCGATCATCTCGCCTTGGGATGCCAGATCGGCGCGAATTTTTCCGTAAGCTTGGCCCGCGGTTTCGGGCAAGGGAAGGGCCGGGAGGAGAAGAACCAATTCGCGAAGGCGTTCCAGCGCCGCGCTCCGGTGCGAACTCTTTTCTGCTCCGTACAGAAGCTCGCCGTATGTGATGACTGAAATTGCCGCTTCGCCGGGGCGCAGTTGCTCAAACCGGTGCAAGAGCTCCGTCGGCTTCTTTTGCCGGATGTAAATGCAGATGTTCGTATCCAGCAGGTAGCGCGTTTCCATTAGAGGCCCTTGCGCTTTTGAGGCAGATCCTTATTCCTGTCCCGCTGAGTGATGTCGAAATCGTCCGGCAGCCCTGCCAGCAGATCGAACGCCCGGGCAAGATTCCCGCTCTTCTCGCGAAGCACCAGCTCATCCCCCCGACGAAAAATCTCCACTTCTTTGCTCTTAAGCCGGAACTGCTTGGGCAAACGCACCGCCTGGCTGTTTCCGGAGCGAAAGACTTTGGCCGTGGACATAGGCGAGCCCCCCAAAATAGTATATACGTAGTGTATATACGCGAGAGTTGCATGTCAATCGCGTCGAAGCCAGAGCGTCCTCTCCGCCAAGGACCCACGGCAGGGGTCGAGGCTTGGTAATGGGAGGATGGCACGAAGGATAACCGAGTAGGAACTAATCGACTGTCGCCTTCAATTCGCTGGTTGCCACAATATCTGCTGGTTTCGACGGTCTTATACGGCGGAACAACTTTATACAGCAAAACCACAGTGCCCACCACACCAGAAATGCCGCTGCTATTCCGAATAGGGGAGCTAAGTTGAAGCCAGTGGTACCAGGTGTCGTGTAGTTGGGAAAGACGATCGTGCCGAGATAAAACCCCGCGTGATCCGCAGGACGGAGGAGGTTTGCGACGAGGCGATCGATGAATATCCTATTGGGATAATCCACGTGCACGAAGAGCAGTGCAATGGACGAGACGAGAGCGAAGAGGAAGGAAAAGACCAACGGCTGTCTTCTTCAGCCAAAGAATCGCCCGGACCAGCGCAAAGACTCTGCTGTCGTAGGTAGATCCTGGATAGATCATTGTTCTGTGAAGAACTGCGCCATCTTCCGGAACTTGTCATACCGCGACGCGACCAGTTCTTTCACCGGCAGGCTTTTCAGTTCAGAGAAGTGATTTTGCAGCGCCACGTCGAGAAGCTTCGCGGCGGCGTCGGGGTCGGTATGCGCCCCGCCTTCCGGCTCGGGGACGATGTCATCAATGCAGCCGAGTTGTTTTAGGTCGGAGGAAGTAATGCGGAGGGCCTCGGCGGCAAGCTCTTTTTTCGCAGAGTCGCGCCACATGATGGACGCGCATCCTTCGGGCGAGATGACGGAGTAGATCGCGTTCTCCATCATCAGCACGCGGTCGCTGACGGCGATGGCCAGCGCCCCGCCGCTGCCACCTTCTCCGGTAATGGCGGTAATAATCGGTACTCGCAGCCGCGCCATTTCCCGCAGATTGCGCGCAATGGCTTCCGCCTGTCCGCGCTCTTCCGCGCCCAGTCCGGGGTTCGCGCCGGTCACATCCACAAAGGTAAAAATTGGACGCGAAAACTTCTCCGCAATCTGCATGGCTCGTAGCGCCTTACGATAGCCTTCCGGGTTCGGCAGCCCGAAATTGCGATAGACCTTCTGCTTCATATCGCGGCCCTTCTGCGTTCCCAGCACCAGGACTTCCTCGCCGTGAAAGCGTGCTATGCCACAGACCATGGCCGGATCGTCAGCAAAGTGGCGGTCGCCGTGGATCTCGCTCCAGTCGGTGAAAATCTTTTCGATGTAGTCGAGAAAATTAGGCCGCTGCGGATGGCGGGCAAGCTCGGTCTTGATCCAGGCTTCGCGGTGCTGCAGGATTTCTCTTCTCAGCGCCTCGATGCGCCCGCGCAAGTCCTCGATTTGGAGGCGGGTTTCGTCGTCCGGTCCCTCCAAGGCCTCAAGGTGAAGGACCTGCTTCTCGATTTTTTCCAGCTCGTGCGGGATGGCCAGGTCGGACTTGGAGTCGCCGTTGCGCGCTGCCCGGCGCGTCTCAACCATGGCGAGTAGAAATTGCGTCCCGCTCAACGCGGCGGTGATTTCGGCTGGCTTCATGGCGTGTATTTTAGCGATTGCAGCCGCTCCTTGAACGACTCTTTCATCCTCTCGGGAGTTCTCACGAGAAAAGACGATTCAGATGGCAAGCTTAATCAATCACCCTGACCGCGCCTCGTCCGCAAAGCTCTTCCACGCGGCCAATGAAATTGCGGTCTGGAAGCACATTATAGCCTGACGCCTCCATCACCACCATGAAATCTCCCTCGCGCTCCACGTCAAACAGCACTTTGGCATCGCCTTTTCGTTGAGAGAAAAGGAGATGCAGGTCGTCCACGATAGTTTCGGAGGCCTTGTCGAGAGGGATGCGAATGCGCAACGAACGGGGAAGTGGGACTTTGGCCTCTTCGAGCGGGATGATGTCGTTGACCGTCAGCTTGGGATTCGCGCCTTCTTCAATGCGCACCCCGCCACGGATGAGGACTGGCACGTCGATCTTAACTTTGTCCTGAAGCTTGCGATACGCGTCGGGGAAGACGAGCATTTCGATCGATCCGGCAAGGTCTTCGAGCGCTGCCTGCGCGTAAAAGTCGCCCTTCTTGGATTTCAATACGCGCAGGTTGGTAATGATTCCGGCAGTGCACAGGTTCTCGTCTTTTCCTGTTGACGACTTCATCGCCGCGAGTTCGGCCGTTGAAAGCGCCCGCAAGTCTTCCAGCTTCTCGCGATATTTATCCAGCGGATGTCCGGTGATGAAGAACCCGAGAATTTCTTTTTCATTGGCTAGCCGCGTGTGTTCATCCCAATCGGGCGTATCCGGCAACCGGTCTTCGGCAGGCTGCTCTTCTTGCTGAAAGACGCCGAATAGGCCGTGCTGGCCGGATTCGGCGTCGCGCTGCGACTTCTGCGCATGGTCCATGGCTTTGTCTAGCACCGCCATCAGTTGCGCGCGGCGTCCGAGAGAATCCATGGCACCGCTCTTGATTAGCGACTCGAGCACTCGCTTGTTCAGCAATCGCAGATCAACCTTTTCGCAGAATTCGTAAATCGACTTGAACTTGCCGATTTCTTTTCGCGCCGCGACAATCGATTCAATCGCGTTGTGCCCAACGTTCTTCACCGCCGCCAGTCCAAAGCGAATCGCCGAACCGTGCGGAGTGAAGTTTGCGTCGCTCACATTGATATCCGGCGGCTCGACCGCCAGCCCCATCTCGCGGCATTCGTTGATGGACTTCACCACGTCGTCGGTGCTTCCAGTGACCGACGTCAGCAGCGCCGCCATGAATTCGACTGGATAGTGCGTTTTCAAATAGGCCGTCTGATAAGCCAACAGCGCATACGCCGCCGAGTGTGCCTTGGGGAATCCGTACTCCGCAAACTTCGCCAGCAGATCAAAAATCTTTTCAATCTTCTTCGGAGGATAACCGCGCTGCACCGCGCCCTCGACGAAGCGCTCGCGCTGCTTGGCCATTTCCTCGGGCTTTTTCTTGCCCATCGCGCGACGCAGCAGGTCGGCTTCTCCCAGGGAGTATCCCGCCAGACGGTGCGCGATTTGCATCACATGTTCCTGATAGACAATCACGCCGAAAGTCTCGCGCAGGATTTCTTCCAGCTCCGGTAATTCGTATTCGATTTTCTTGCGGCCGTGCTTGCGATCAATAAAGAAATCAATCATTCCGCCTTGAATCGGACCCGGCCGATACAGAGCGTTTAGTGCGGTGAGGTCTTCGATCGTATTGGGCTGATAGCGTCGCAGCACGTCTCTCATTCCGTGCGATTCAAACTGGAAAACGCCGGAAGTCAGCGCACTGTGGAAGACTTTCACGTAAGTTTCGTGATCGGTGAGCGGAAGCTCGTCGAGCTTAAGATGTTCGTTCCGGGTCTGCGCAATCAGCTTCAGCGTGTCGTCAAGAATGGTCAGCGTGGTCAGCCCGAGGAAATCCATCTTCAGCAGGCCCATCTTCTCGATGGCAACCATGTCGAAGGCGGTGACGATTTCGTCGTTCTTGGTCCGGAACAACGGCACCAACTCAGTCAGCGGACGCGGCGAAATGACGACTCCGGCGGCGTGCACGCCTGCATTCCGCACCATGCCTTCAAGCTTTTTTGCCGTGTCGAGCAACTCGCGGATTTGCGTGTCGTTCTCGTAAGCCGTTTGCAGGGCTGGAGATTCCTTAATCGCATTTTCCAGTTTGATATTCAGGGTAGTCGGAACCATCTTGGCGATGCGATCCACGTCGATATAGGGCACGCCCATGGCCCGGCCCACGTCCTTAATCGCAGCCTTCGCAGCCATGGTGCCGAAGGTGATGATCTGCGCGACATTCTCCCGCCCGTATTTACGAGTCACGTAATCGATGACTTCATTGCGGCGGTTCATGCAGAAATCCATGTCGATGTCGGGCATGGAAATGCGTTCAGGATTCAGGAATCGCTCGAAGAACAGCTCGTGCTCCAGCGGATCAAGATCAGTAATCTTCAGCGAATACGAAACCAGCGACCCCGCCGCCGATCCACGACCCGGGCCAACTGGAATATTGTTTTCGCGAGCGTAGCGCACAAAATCCCACACAATCATGAAGTAGCCGGAAAAAGTCATCTGCTGGATGATGGCGATCTCGCGCGCCAGTCGCTGCTCATATTCCGCGATTCCGTGTTTCAATTTGCCAGCCGCGGAAAGCCCTCGGATTGCGTCCATGCGCTGTGCAAAGCCCTCGCGCGTTACGTGTTCGAAATAGCTGTCGAGCGTGTAGCCCGCGGGAACGTCGAAGTGAGGGAACGGATTGCTGACCTTGTCGAGGCGCAGGTTGCATCGTTCCGCGATCGCCAGCGTGCGCGTCAGCACATCGGGAGCGTCCTTGAAAACCTGATGCATTTCGTCATGGCTCTTGACGAAGAACTGGTTGCCCTGGAACTTCATCCGGTTCGCGTCCTGAATGCTTTTGCCAGTCTGAATGCAAACCATGACATCCTGCGCGTGGGCGTCGTCTTCGCAGAGGTAGTGACTGTCGTTGGTGGCGACCATCGGGATTCCGAGGTCTTTCTCCAGCCGGAACAGATTGGGATGGATGCGGTGCTCCATCTCCAGGCCCTGGTCTTGAATTTCGAGAAAGAAATTGTTCGCGCCGAAGATGTCGCGATATTCCGCGGCGGCTGCGCGTGCCGCGTCATACTTTTCTTCCATCAGAAATTCGGCGACGGAGCCCTTTAGGCATCCAGAGAGACCAATCAATCCCTTTGAGTGCTCGGCTAGAAATCTCTTGCTCACGCGCGGCTTGTAGTAGAAGCCATGCAGCGAAGCCTCGGACGTGATCTTGACCAGATTGCGATATCCCTCCTCGTTCTCGGCGAGGACGAGAAGATGGTTGTAGGTATCGCCGTCGGGCGGAGTGCGCTCGATGCGGTGGTCGTCTTTCTTGCAGATGTAGAGTTCGCAGCCGACGATGGGCTTGACCCCTGCATTCTTGGCCGCGTTAAAAAAATGCACCGCGCCAAAAATATTTCCGTGGTCGGTCATGGCCACGGCGGGCATGCCCAGCTCCTTCACCCGGTGACAGAGTTTCTCCACGTCGCAAGCGCCGTCGAGCATGGAGTAATCGGTGTGGAGATGGAGGTGGACGAATTGGGACATGGGAAATTGGGCTCTGGGCTTCAGGCTTCGGGCGTCAGGCCACGAATCTGATTGTACCGTCCGGTTAATTCTAAGTGAATGCAGCGAAGGAATTACGCCGAGTTATGCACAGTTGTGGATTGTCTCGCACAGTAAAAAAGGGGCGGCAGGTAGCCGCCCCAAAATGGTTTCCTGAAACCTGAAGCCCGAAGCCTGGGTTACTTCGCGTAGACGAAATGCCCGCGCCGGTTCTGTTGCCAGCACGCCTCGTTAGACTCGGTGCAGAACGGCTTCTCTTTCCCGAGGCTGACGGTCTTGACGCGGTCGGCGGAAATGCCGCCCGCGACCAGTGCATTCTTTACCGAACTGGCACGATTGTCGCCGAGGGCCAGGTTGTATTCGGTCGAGCCGCGTTCGTCGCAGTGTCCCTCAACCGTGAAGTTGATGTTGGGATGCTGTTGCAGGAACGCGACATCGGCCTGGATCGAAGCCTGATCGCTGGCGCGAATGTCGGACTTGTCGTAATCGAAGTAGATGTCCTTCACATTCTGCGCGAACAGTTCTTCCTCGGTAAGCGAAGGTGCCGCTGGTGGCGGAGGCGGTGGTGGCGGCGGCGCATTTACCGTCACCGTCGCGGTTGCCGTCTGAGTCCCACCGTCACCTTTTGCGGTGAGCGTGTAAGTGGTGGTTGCCGTCGGGCTTACCTGCTGGGTTCCGTTGGGCTGCACCGGGCCGATCCCGGCAATGCTGACGTCGCTGGCATTCACAGTCTGCCAGGTCAGCGTGGACGACCCTCCGCTATCAATTGTGCCGGGGTTGGCCGTCAGCGATGCTGTGGGCGCGACCGGTGCCGGAGGCGGCGGAGGCGGCGGAGGCGCAACTTTCTTGTGGCATGCGCCGAGGAATACGATCGCACTCAGCGCGAATATGAGGACAGCCCATCGCATGGTCAACGGTTTGGTCTTCATCTTTCTCTCTCCTATGCATTGCGCGCCTCTGGACGCGCGTTGTTTCCGGTCGAGTTGAAAATCTACACTCTCTTGAGATATCAAGAACGCCGACTCGGTTACAACAAAAAAATCTATTTCCAGCTCCAGTCCGGCTCTGAGTTGTTCCCTGAGTTCGTTAGCTGCTTTTGGTTGCTGCCGTCCGCCAGCATTTCCCAGACTTGCGTCGAGCCGGAACGGGTCGACTGAAAAACAATGTGCCGACCGTCCGGCGACCACGAGGGAAAGTCGTTTCTTCCGCCGTCATGGGTCAACTGCACCCACTGCTTGCTGACCACGTCCATAATATAGATGTCTTGCGCGCCGGGCGCGCCCGCGCCGTAATGCCGCATCCAGGAGAAAACCAAAAACTGCCCGTTCGGTGACCACGCGGGCGAGACTGCGTAGCCCTGATCTGTGTATTGCTGCACGTTGGTCCCATCCGAGCCCATGGTGTAAACCTGCGGCAGGCCGGTGCGGCCGCTGACCCAAGCGATCTGCGAACCGGTCTTCCGGTTCCACGTCGGCGAGACATCTGGCCCCTTCGAGCTTGTGATGCGGTGCAGGTTTGCTCCAGACTGATCCACGACATAGATTTCGGGATCGCCGGAGCGTGACGATGAGAATGCCAGATGGGTGCCGTCCGGCGACCAGGCTGGAGAAAGATTGGTGCCGCCGATCTTCGTGAACGAAACCAGCCGGTTCAGGTCAAACGAGTACATGCGGATTTCCCATCCTGCGCCAGTGAAGGAACTGAACGCCAGGCGGGAGCCGTCCGGCGAAATGTGGGGCGAGAGGGAGATGGTTCCCAGGGTCGTCACCGCGTGCTGGTTGGCGCCGTCGTAATCCATCGCCCAGATCTCTTTGTGTCCACCCCGGGCGCTCACGTAGTAAATCTGGGTTTCCGCGATGCCGTTGACTCCGCCGCCGAGGCGAAGAATGATTTCGTCGGCAAACTTATGCGCGATCATTCCCGCGGCCTGCGTCGTTGCCGCGTCGGTGTACTGCTTGCCCAGTACTTGCGGAGACGCGATGTTTTTCACGTCGTAAAGCCAGCCCTGCACGTTAATGTTATTTCCCGCAGCCGCGAGATTTCCAAACACGAGCATGGCCGCATTCGGCGGAGGGGCGTTCCAGGACTCAAACTTCACATCGCCGGGAGCGCCGACGGGGCCGAGGGGATAGAAGCTCTTCGAGACCATTTCAAAGATGCCGGCATTGTCGAGGTCGTTCCACAGCGTGTCGTTGAACGTTTTGAGCAGATCGGCGTTTCGCGGGTCGGAGTTGGAGGCTTTGAAATCCGGCACCGCGATGCGAACTTTTTCGACGCCGAGTCCGGTTCCGGTCTTGATCCAATCTTGCGCGGAGGCGGAAGCCAGTAGAACCAGCGGAAGAAGTAAGTTAGAAATTCGCTTCATGAAATGTTGTTTCACCATTCCGGTTCCAAGCTAGAAGCTAAGAGCTAACAGCTAAAAGCTTCTCTTGTAATCAAACCAAAACTCCACGCTGACCTTGCTTCCCGAATAATCAGAAGGCAGCGGCGGGAACGTATCAATCCTCTGCAACGCCCGCACCGCTGACTCATCCAGCGACGGCACGCCGCTCGACTGCTCGACCTGCACATTCGTCGGACGCCCGCTTCGTTCGATGTCAAAGGTCACGTAAACGCGGTTTGCATCCTGAATTCGCGGATCGACTTCGTATTTCAACCAGTTCTCGGAAACCTTCTGATTCACGACCCGCACATACCAGGCGTAGCGCGACCCGAAATCCCCGCCGCCTCCGGTGAAACCAAACCCACCCTTCGCCGCGCCGGCGTTGAACATCGCATACGGCCCGCTGACCGGCCCGCCCCCGCCGAAAGGAACCACATTGCTGGCCTCTTCGACAGGTTGCGGCCGGGGCTGGCGCTGGGTTGCGGTCGGTTGCGGAACTGGCTTCTTTTTAGCATTCTTCTCGGCGATCGGAATCGCAGTTGGTTCTTCGACAACCGGCTGCGGCTTCGATTTCGATAGTCCCTTCGATTCCGTTGCCAGCACGTTCTCGGTCTGCACTGGATTCGCCGGCAGCGGCACATTGCTGACCAACGAAACTCCCATTGCGCTTCCGCCTCCGCCCGCTCCCCAGTTCGAGCCGTTCCTGCCAGTAGCCACCCACGCGTAGGCCACGATGGCGACCGTTACGCCTATATGCAGCGCCGCAGACCACGCCAGGTCATGTCCCCAGCGGCCGCGCTCAAAAAATATCTCAGTGCTTGCCATTGGACTCAAGCGGCTGGGTCACGATGCTGACATTCGTAATCCCCGACGACTTCACCGCGTCCATTACCGTGGCGAAAGCCCCGAAGGGCACGTCTTCGTCAGCCCGCAAAAAAATAGACTGATGCTGCGGATCGCGCACCTTCTGCCGCAATTTTGTTCCAATCTCGTTGATGTTGACCGGATCGTTTCCCAAAAACACGCGCTGCTGCTTGTCAATGCTGATCACAATTCGCTCTTCGGTGATTTCTTTCACAGTACGAGTCTTGGGGACGCTGACCTCGATTCCCGATTGCAACACCGGCGCCGTGACCATGAAAATAATCAGCAGGACCAACACCACATCCACCAGCGGCGTGATGTTGATATCGGAGAGCGAGAGTTGGGTGCGCCCGTTTGCAGCTGTGAAGGCCATTACCGCCGCACCTCTTCCGCAGGACGTGCGACAGGAACCTGACGCTCGATCGCATTCAGCATCTCCAGCGAGAAATCATCACAGCGCGCAGCAAAGCTACGAATCGAACTGCCGATCAGGTTGTAGGCGATTACCGCCGGGATCGCCGCCACCAGGCCGGCGGCCGTCGTGATCAACGCCTCGGAAATTCCCGGAGCCACGGCCCGCAGCGTTGCCGCACCGCTGGTTCCAAGGCCATGGAAGGCGTCGATAATTCCCCACACAGTTCCGAACAATCCGATGAAAGGAGTGACCGCTGCGGTAATTGCCAGCCAGGGCAGATTTCTTTCGAAGCCGGTGATTTGCTCCGAAACCGAAATCTGCATGGCGCGTTGGACCGCCAGCGGATTCCGCACCGCGCCCGACGTTCCCACCTGCCGCTCGAACTCCTTGAAGCCGGCTTGGAATACTCCAACCAGCGGGCTGGGGCGATATTGCTCGGCGATGGCGGCAATGTCCTGCAGCTTTTGCGCCCGGCGAAAGGCCCGCAGAAAGCGGCCGCTCTGCACCCGGGCGCGCCGCAGCGCGCTCCACTTGGAAAGAATCACGGCCCAGGAAAGCACGCTGAACGCCAGCAGCAGCACTAGGACGGCTTGCGCTACCAAGCCGGTTTCTTTGACGAGATCAACGATGTCGCCGCCGATAATAAAAGCAGGCAAGAAGAAATGCATTAGATTGTGGGGATCGCCAGAAGCTGATTATAGTCCAATGATTTCGGCTTTCCCGGCGGACGTATTCAATCCATAACGATCGAAAGTGCACCCGCCGATAGCCTCAGTCCGCCAGACCGAAACTCCGGCCGGCAACTTGGATGCTCGGAAGGCCGCTTCTGTCGCGGCTTTTTTTGTGCGATCATGCTTGGTACGTTAAGGGGAGCAGCCGCGTCATGTCCGCTCAAACCATCATCGGCCCTATTTCCGGCATCGGCTCAGGGGTTTTCCCCAGCCTGATTTATGTGCACGGAACCGAACAGCGCACGCTCTACCTCGACCACACCCCGTTCAGCATCGGGCGCAAAATGGAAAAGGACTTGGCCATTGCCGACCCCCGGGTCTCACGCGACCATGCTCTCCTGTTGTCCGAAAATGGCAAATTCTTCGTCCAGGACCAGGGCAGCAAACACGGCACCTTCGTCAATGGCGAGCGCGTGGAGCGCCGCCAGCTGGAGCGCAACGATCGCCTCGAATTCGGTGCCCGCGACACGATTTATGCGGTCTTTCATCCCCAACACGTCACGACCAATACCGCGCGTGATTTCCTCAGCCAGATTTCCGGCATCCAGATTTCCAACGAAGTTACGGATCTGGAAAAGCTGACCATTTTTCTAGAGGCCGCGCGCAAGCTGAACACCACCGGCGTTCTGGATGAAATCCTGCTGACGCTCTTGGACGTGACCCTGAAGCTGACTGGCTCGGAGCGCGGATACGTCTTCCTCAGAAACCTCGATGGCAAGCTGCGCTTGGCGGCCGGGCGGAACTCGAAGGGCGAGTTGCTGCTCGACGACACCACAATTTCGCATTCGATTCTGGAAGACGCCTTGCGGTCGAATTCGGAATTTCTACTGACCGATACCAGCCAGTCGCTCGACCTTTCCGGACGCCAGAGCATTGTGGCCTATGATCTGCGCACTGTGATCTGCATCCCCCTGCGCAAGATGCAGGTGCAGACCAAGGCCCGCGCGGCTGACGAGCCAGTGCCCTCCGGCGACGCCATGGGCGCGCTTTACGTGGATTCGCGCTTCGCCTCCCGCGACATTTCCAAAGTCAGCGGAGATATCTTGCATCTGGTCGCGACCGAAGCCGCTTCGCTGATCGAAAACGCACGCTTGGTGCAGGCCGAAGAAGAATCCCGGCGCTATCAGCAGGAACTCAGCATTGCGGCCACGATTCAGCAGCGGCTGATGGCAGTGACGATTCCTGAAGTCCCGTTCGCCCGGCTCGGCGGAAAAAACCTTTCCTGCAAAGAGATTGGCGGCGATTTCTACGACGCAGTGAATACCGAAGACGGCCTCGCCGTAGTGCTGGCCGACGTGGCCGGCAAAGGAGTTTCGGCGGCGCTGCTGGCCTCGACCTTGCAGGGAATGATTTATTCGCAACTGGTCGCGCGCATGCCGTTGACCGAGATCGTCGCGTCCGCCAACCACTTTCTGACCAGCAAGCGCATCGGCGAAAAATATGCGACTCTCGTCATCGCCCGTTTGCGCCGCGATGGCGAACTCGAATATGTAAACTGCGGGCACGTCCCGCCGCTTCTAGTTTGCTCTGGCGAAGTCATCCGCCCGGCCCACGGGAATTTGCCGGTGGGACTTTTACCAGATGCAGTCTACGAAAGCGACCGCTACAGCCTGCATGCGGGAGACCGCCTCGTCCTCGTTACCGACGGCGTGACCGAAGCCGAGAACGCGGAAGGCGAATTTTTCGACAACGAGCGCCTGGAAATCGCAGCCCGCAAGGGAAGCATGCAGGACGTGTTCGCAGCGGTCTCGGAATTCTGCGGCAGTACGCCCTTGAGCGACGACTGCACAGTGGTCGAAATGGTTTTCCTGGGCGAGTAGCGCGGTTCGACCCCTCCTGTGGAAATTCTTGTCAAGCCCCCCAGCGCTTCGTTTTTTGATTAACTCGAACAAACCAAACGAAAAATAATTTCTGAAAACCTGGCACAATTTCCCGCTGGAATTGCTATTCTGAAAATAGAGGGACAAAACGGCCGCGTCTCCGGTTCCGCCCCAAGTCTCGTGCGCGGAATGTTAAAATCGAAAACTCCCATGGAACAGATTGCTCCTGCACTGGAAAAAGTTGTCCTAAGCAGCCTGCATCAGGCCCCGAAATCGGAGGCGCCGCTGCTGGCCTGGCCGCTGGCCTGCGGGTCGGCCGTCGCCGAGCGGACGCGGGCCATGGAATTCTCGCGCGGCGTGTTGCGGGTTGAAGTCCCGGACGCTGGATGGCGCGCCGAATTGCAGCATCTTGCGCCGCGGTATGTCGCGATCATTAACCGCTACAAGGTCGGCACCGTCAGCCGGATTGATTTCGTGATTCGTCGGGAAGCAGTGGCCAGTGGTCAGTGATCGGTTTTTCGTTAAGCACTAGCCACTGACCACTGCCCACTGCTCTTATGAAAGTTACCGAAAAAGACGTCGCTTACGTCGCCGACCTCGCCAATCTGGAATTGAGCGAGGACGAACGCACTCGCATGGTCCGTGATCTGAATTCGATTCTCGGCCACGTGGACACTCTTAGCGAGCTGGACACCAAAGACGTTCCGCCGATGGCTCAGGTTTCTGACCGCTACGGACTCGACGAGTCCAAGCAGGGAAGCGAGCGTTTCGCCTACGCCAGCCGCGAGGATGTGCTCGAAGGCCTGCGTAAATCGTTGCCCCATGATGTCGCGCTGGCCAACGCGCCGGAATCCGACGGAACGTTTTTCAAAGTGCCGAAAGTGATTGAAAGATAGAGAAGCAGTGGCTAGTGGTTAGTGCCTAGTGATCAGTAAAGGCTAGGCACTAACCACCAGCCATTAGCCATTGGCTTTTATGGATCTGACTGACCTCACCATCGACGCATCCCGCTCCGCGGTTCAGGAGCGCAAAACGAGCGCCGCCGCGCTGGCCGAATCGTTCTACGCAAAAATCGCGACTGATGATCCGAAGATCGGCGCCTATCTCACTCTGTCGAAAGAACGTGCGCTGGCGAAGGCCGCACAGGTTGACGGCCTCGCTGAAAAAGGTGACAAGCTTCCGCCGCTGGCAGGCGTGCCGGTGGGAATCAAAGATGTGATGGTCACCAAGGGAATTCGGACTACGGCGGGTTCGAAGATTCTGGGCAACTACATTCCGCCGTACGATTGCACGGCGGTCGCCCGGCTTGAAGCTGCGGGCGCGGTCGTGCTCGGCAAACTGAATTGCGATGAGTTTGCCATGGGATCGTCGAACGAGAATTCGGCGTGGAAGCCGGTGCATAATCCGCGCGATTTGAGCCGCGTGCCCGGAGGCTCGTCTGGTGGCTCGGCGGCAGCGGTTGCCGCGGACATGGCGGTCGCAACCTTGGGTTCGGATACGGGGGGCTCCATCCGCCAGCCGGCTTCTTTCTGCGGGGTGGTCGGACTGAAGCCAACGTACGGCCGCGTCTCGCGCTACGGGCTGATTGCGTTTGCGTCATCGCTCGATCACATCGGCCCGCTGACAAAGACTGTGAAAGACGCCGCCATCGTGCTGCGAACCATCGCTGGGCGCGACCCGATGGATTCTACTTCTGCAGAGTTGCCGGTTCCGGACTATGTCGCCGAACTCGACAAGCCGGTCAAAGGCATGAAGGTCGGGGTCGCAAAAGAATATCTCGGCGAAGGACTGGATGCCGAAGTGCGCAGCGCGATCGAAGCGGCGATCCAGAAACTGGCAAGCCTGGGATGCGAGATCGTCGAAGTGTCGCTGCCGCATACCAAGTATGCGATTCCGGCCTATTACCTGGTCGCAACAGCCGAGGCGTCATCGAACCTGGCGCGCTTCGATGGCGTGCGTTACGGATATCGCGCCGAAAGCATTCGTTCGCTTTCGGATATGTATCGCCGCAGCCGGAATCAGGGCTTCGGCACCGAAGTAAAGCGCCGCATCATGCTCGGAACGTACGCCCTCAGCGCCGGATATTACGATGCGTATTATTTGAAGGCGCAGCGCGTGCGTACGTTGCTGACCCGCGACTTCGAAGAGGCATTCAAAAAAGTGGACGCGATTGTCGCGCCAACCTGTCCCACGGCGGCGTTCAAGCTCGGCGAAAAAGTGGACGACCCGCTGGCCATGTACCTCGCCGACATTTACACCGTAACCGCAAACCTCGCTGGCATTCCGGGGATTTCAATTCCCGTCGGCCACACGAAAGAGAATTTGCCCATCGGCATGCAGATTTTCGGCAAGCACTTTGCCGAAGCAACGATTCTGCGCTTCGCGCACGCCTACGAAACCGCCGCTTAATTAAAAACTCGCTGTCATCCTGAGCGAAGTTGGATCATTCGCTTTGCGAATGATCCAACGCAGTCGAAGGACCCCTAGCGGGCCGGTGCTGCACGAACTGAATCGGGGAATTCTCCCCGAACCGCATGGCGGAACTGCGGCCGCGTCTCCTGCACAAGCAAACAACAGGTTCTTCGACTACGGAAGTGCCTCGCGATCGCGAAACACTTCCGCCGCTCAGAATGACAAATGAATGAAATGGCCTGCTGTTAAAAAGCCGCCAACTACCAACGACCAACGACGCACCACCAACAACTACCTTTCCGGAGAACCCATGAATCCTCATTCCAAATCGAAAATCCTCCTTACCCTGGTGCTCGCGATCAGCCTCGCGGCCACCGGGTGCAGCGCACAGTGGGTCAACCTCGCATTGCAGGACCTGCCTGTCTTGACCTCGATGGCGCTGAACATTGCCACGCTGGTGAGCACCCTGGCGTCGGGGCAGCAGGCCAGCGCCGCCGACACCGCGGTCATCCAGAATATTTCGGCGCAGGCCAGCCGCGACTTGAATCTGTTGCAAAGCCTTTACAGCGAATACAAAGCTGCGCCCAGTCCGACCAACTTGCAGAAAATCCAGAACGTGATTTCCGATCTCAACCAGAACCTGCCGGCGCTGCTGGAGTCGGCGCACATCGGGAACCCGGTGCTCTCGGCACGGATCACCGCCGCCGTCAACCTGATTCTCACTACCGTGAACAGCTTTGCGGCGTTGATGCCGCAGGCGTCAAGTTCGCCCGCAACTTCGCAGAGGGCGCGCGCGAAAGCGCTCCCGGGCGCCAAGGATTTGAAAAAGCAGTGGAACCAGCAAATCTGCGCGCCCACGGGGAACCCCGCGCTGGACACGGCGTTTGCGCACTCGGTATTGCGATAGCAAAACTCGTTGTTGGCCGTTCGTCGCCGGTCGTTGGCCCGCGCTCCCTCATAGCCTCGCCCCTTTGAGGCGGATTTTCGCGCCAGAGCGCCGCGCAGGGATCCCAATCCCGGCCCACGACCGGCGACTAACGGCCAGCGACTGTTCTCAACCCAAGAACCGAACCAAGAATCCCGAGCCACCAGCCAAGAGCCGAACCTATGCCGATTCCCGTCATTGCCATCACCAATGTCTCGACCTGCCTGACCGACGCGCAGATCGAGGCCGTGCTTCCTGCCTTGCAAAAGCAAGTGAGCGACGATTTCAAAGCCTTTTGGGAGCAGGACTGCACTCTGTCATTTCTCAGCAAAGACCAGCCGCTCACCGTCGGCTGGTGGCAGATCATCATCACCGACAATCCGGACCAGGCCGGCGCGCTCGGGTATCACGAGATGACCAGTCAGGGTACGCCGCTAGGAAAGGTGTTCGCAAAACTCGATCTGCAAAGCGGTTCGTCGTGGACGGTGACGCTAAGCCACGAACTTCTCGAGATGCTCGCCGACCCGTGGATCAACTGGTGCGCGATGGGCAGCGACAGCAAAATCTATGCGCTAGAAGTTTGCGACGCTGTCGAAGCCGATGAACTCGGTTACCAGATCGACGGCGTGCAGGTTTCGGATTTCATCACGCCCTCGTGGTATGAACCCACGTGCGCCGACCGGATCGATTTTAAGAAGCACGTCTCGAAAGAGTTACAACTCGCTCGCGGAGGATATATTTCGATTTTCGATCCCACCGGCGGCTGGACTCAGATCGACGCCCGCGGCGACAGCGGCCCGCGAATGGTCCCCGGCAGCCGCCGCCAGAGAAGAAAGCTGATTCGTCCCGCGTGGAGAAAGAGCGAGCGCTAACTACTTCCGTCTCCACCTGACGCCGTCTTTCGTTTGTTCAATCAGAATCCCCGCGGCAATAAGCTCGGCGCGAATGGCATCGGACGCCGCGAAGTTTTTCGACTTGCGCGCGGCTTCCATCGCAGCGACTTTCTGATTGATTTTCTCGTCGGATGTCCTGGCTGAGCTGACGATCTCAAGCAATTCCGGGCTGATGTTCTTCTCGCGGCCTTCCGCCTTGGCCCACTCAAAGATCGATTGCATCTTCGCGGCGTCGTCATCAGTGAGCACGGAAAAAATCTCGTCGAATTGAGTCAGCACTGCGAGCAGCGTGGGCACGTCGTCTTTTCTGAGCTCGCCAGCATCCATGGCCGCGTTAGCGGCGCGAACCATGTCGAAGACTGCGGCCTGGGCTTGTGCGGTGTTCAAGTCGTCGTCGAGGGCTTCACTCATCCGAGTGCGGGAATCGTTGGCCAGCGACTGCATCACAGGATTCGATCCCTCGGCAAACTTTCCCTCTGCCAATCGCTGCTGAAAATTTCGCAGCCGTTCGACTGACGCGGCGGCCTGTTGCAGTCCTTGAAAAGTAAAGTTGAGCTGATTGCGATAGGGAACCGACGCCAGCAGATATCGAATGGACGAAGGCTTGTGCCCCTTTAGCACCAGGTCGCGGAGGGTGTAGAAGTTGCCCAGACTCTTCGACATCTTCTCGCCCTCGACCAGAAGAAACCGCGCATGAAACCAGAAATGCGCGAAAGGCTTGCCGGTGGCCGATTCCGACTGCGCGATTTCATTTTCGTGATGCGGAAAAATCAGGTCTTCGCCGCCGGCATGCAGGTCAAAACTCTCTCCCAGCTCTTGCATCGACATTACTGAGCACTCAATGTGCCACCCGGGCCGCCCTGGCCCGATGCTGCTCTCCCACGAAGCCTCGCCGGGTTTCGGCGCCTTCCACAATGCAAAATCCCGCGCATTGTCTTTTTCATATTCGTCCACGTCCACGCGCGCGCCATCTTCCATTCCCGCGAAATCTTTTTTTGACAACTTGCCGTAGTCGGGGAACTTCGCAATGCGGAAATAATACGAACCGTCTTCGGTCTTATAGGCAAAACCTTTCTGCACCAGCTTCGCGATAAATTCCGCCATCTGGGGAATATTCTCCGTGGCGCGGACGATTTGAGGTTCTTCAATGTGCAGAGTGGCGGCGTCCTCGAGAAACGCCTTTTGGTACTTCGCCGTGTACTGCTGCACCGGAACTCCCGCCTGCGCTGCATTGCGGATGATCTTGTCGTCCACGTCGGTGATGTTCATCACATGGCGGACCTGGTATCCGCTCTGGCGGAAATAGCGGCGCAGAATGTCCACAGCAACAAAGGTGCGGAAGTTGCCGATGTGGCCGTAGTCGTAAACCGTGGGCCCGCAGGCGTACATGCGAACCTCGTTATCCACGAGCGGCCGGAATTCTTCGATTTTTCCGGAAAGAGTATTGAACAGTCGAAGCGACATAAGGAGAAAAGAACTCTCATTCTAGGGGGGCGGAAGAAAGAGGGTCAAATCCGACGCAAAGAGTGGAATGCCCTCACCGAATGTGACACTCGCGAAAGTATCACAGTCAACCGATTGTGAAGGCCAATTCCTGCCTAGACTCGCTTTCATTCCGATGGAGGCAGGTTATGCGCAAAGCATTCGTACTCACGTTCGCAGTTCTGTGGTCCACATCCGCGGTGTTCGCGAAGAGCAATCACGACTGGGAGCACGTGGAAAAATTGAAGTCCGGAACTCCGGTCCTGATTTCGCTGTGGAGCGGAAGGCTTATCAGCGGAAGCGTAGATGCGGTCGGCCCCGACGCCGTGCGGATAGACACGGCTGATCCTGAGGTTGGGGTCGGTTCGTTGATAGAGTTCAGCCGCGGGGATATTCGCAGGATTGTCCGCGTGCGCCGACCTAATTTGCCCGATCCCGCGCGCTGGATGGCTATGGGTGCGCTGATCGGAGGCGGGGTCGGGTTCACTTCGGGAGCAATCTACGACCTAGCCCACCACGAAAACTACCACTGGCTCGCGGGCGGATTCAGCGGCGCTGTCTTTGGCTTCCTCGGCTCCTGCGCGATTCTCGCAGGCGTTGGCGCCGTCGATTTATTTCACCACCACGACAAACTAGTGTACGAAGACCAACGCACTGGGAAGATGCTGGCGAACTGATTCGTGGATGCTCAGTCAGGCTGCTTGATGACCCGCAGCGCGCAGGCGGACGCCGACCAGATAGGTATAGTGCAGCGCCGAAACAATGGTGAACGCGAAGGTGGCATGCAGAAAAGTTTTTTCGCCGACCCAGACCCATTTGACGCGGTCCACCTGAAACAACATCACAAAGACCACGGCTGCAAGCTGTGCAAAGGTGTTTGCTTTTCCGAAAATGCTGGGCCGAAAATCGCGCAGCCCGGCGATGGTATAGAGCAGCGCGCTGATCAGCACGATACAGACGTCACGGCTGAACACCATGACCGTGTACTTCCAGGGAATCTTGCCCAAAATTGAAAGCACCATAAAGACGGTGCTGAGCAGCATCTTGTCAGCGATGGGGTCGAGGTACTGGCCCAGCAGGGTCTGCTGATGGAGCATGCGGGCGAGCAGGCCGTCGAGGCCGTCGCTGAGGCCGGCCAGTGCAAATAAGATTAGTGCCCACCCGTAACGTCCCTCGAACATCTCGATGATGATGAACGGCAGAAATGCCAGGCGCACCAGAGTGAGCTGGTTGGGCGCGGTCAGGATTTGCGAGAACTTGAGCGCAGCCGTTCGCGCAGGGACGTCGCGCGGCGGGGTTTCTGAAGATGTGCTGGACTCCACGGATACGATTGTCGCCGCGCGGAAGCAGCTTTGCAACCCGGCGCGCCGAGCTTCGCCGATAAAACACAGCAGAGAAATTTACGACATTATAATTAAGGCGTGTGTTTCTTGTTGCGGACGTTCAGATTCCTCCAAAAAAAGAATCCAGAGCCAATCAAGTAGACGTTTACGGCTGGACCAAAAGATTTGTAGCGCACAACAAGGGAGCGTACGACGATGGCACAATCTGATGATCTTGACGAACTGATTACGCACGAGGGAAACATTTTCCGCAAGACCAACGTGCATAGAGGGCGAAAGGTGTTCATCACTCCGCAGAACAGTACAATGCAGCACCTTTGCTACGCGCGAACCATTCTCGATCCATCCACGCCGGAAGCGGGGTGGGAAGACCGCAAGCGCGAGACTGCTTTGATCTGCCTGTCTGGACAGGCTGAAGTAATCGTTGGTGCGAGCCGTTTCTCTCTTTCCGAGCGCGACGCGGTTTACATTCCCCGCGGTACAGCGATAGCGGTGAAAACGACGTCGTCAGCCGATCTCGCTGAGTTTTCCGCGGAGGTCGAGGGCAATTATCCGTTGCAGGTTGTTCGTTATTCGAGCATTAAAGATGACAAAGCGTTGCATTTCACTGCAGGAGGCCCATCCACGACGCGTGATTTGAACATCTTGATCGGAAAAAATGTGCAGGCAGGGCGTCTCTTGGCGGGACTGACGATTTCAGAACCCGGCAACTGGACCAGTTGGCCGCCCCACGAACATGCCGCTATGCTGGAGGAATTGTACGTTTACACTCACATGCCGCCTCCGGGTTTTGGAATTCAGTTTGTCTATACCAACACGGACGAACCCGATTTGGCGACTATCGTGCGGGACGGCGACGTCGTACTGATGCCAAGGGGTTATCACCCAAATGTGGCAGCGCCAGGGCATCGGATCGGGTTTCTCTGGGCGATGGCGGCACATCGCGAACAAGAGGACCGCCAATTTGGGGTTGTGAACGTGCAGCCTGAATTCAGCCAATCTGGATCAGGACTTGAGGCGAGCAGGAAATAGTGGCGCTGCTGGGCAGGCGCTAACTTCGCTCAGCGGGATCGCTTGAAGTCGAAATATGCCAGATTCATGTTGCCTCCGGTCAGGATGTGAACGGTGAGAACACTCTTCCCCGCGGGAAGACGAAGCCTCAAAATATTCGGCATCACATTCCAGTGATGCCACTGCCGCCAGGCGATCGGATCGGAAGCATTGAAGGTGGACACAATTGCCAACGGCCCAGTTGCGTCCTTTCCGTTCACATCTATCGAAATCGTTCCACCCCGATTTGAGGTGTATAGAAGATCGGCGCTGTAAAAACCGCTGTGAGCAACCTCGACGGTTAAGTTGAACCACTCTCCCGGCTCGGTCCATCCGACATAGAGCTGATTTTCCGGAGGCTGAACGATGTCATACGGATTATTGTCAATCTGGTTGTGAAACTTGGTGTAGGAGATGTCAACGCCCTCGTCCATTCGGAATTGATTCAAGTAGGTTCCATCTGCGGGGTTGAGGCCTCCGCTGCCATTGTTCTTTGCATCGGCGTCGTGGTAAGCGACTCCTTCTCCGCCGCGATCATAGTAGGCGCACTGCACTTTTCCGGGAATCTTCTGCGCCCCGCCTTGATAGCGGCTGTCCTGATAGGGAGTTCCCTTGTAGCTTTTTGGGTAATGCGTCTTCGACCCGCAGATTGCAGTTGCAGTGAAGAGGGCAAGCAGGGCCGGCAAGGACAAACAGGATCGCAACGTACTTCTTCCCAAGGATGTTGCCTCCGGGCGAAACTTTGGGACAGAAACCTGGGGACCGACGGGAAGTATTCTACGATTCTTCCGTATTTCCTACTTCTTATCCGCTCCTGTATGCGGGGGCGGCTCGATTGTGACGTTGGCAAAAATGGCTTCCTCGACCGCATTCGCATTGTGGGCGCAAACGCCAATGCCGACATAAACCGGGTCCTGCATGACAATCGTGATCGGAGGTGCGGGTGTCAGGGCCTGGCTAGGCTCTCCGGCGAAGACGGTGAACTGATTGCCTTTGCGTTCTATTCGCAGACGAGTCGATCCGTGCACCGGCGAAAGCGTGTCGTCTGTTTTGCCGCCAGCGACTGCCCGGAACTGCAGGTTAATGTGGCCGTCGCCATGAATTGCCGCGTCGGCATAGGCTGAGCCTGGGTCGAGGCTTTGCCGAATCATCAGCAGGGCTTTTCTGAGAGCTTCCGGACTGCTGGCAGGGAAGTGAATATCCGCGGTAAGAGTGACGTCTCCGGTGAGACGGACCCAGGTGAAATGGAAGTCGTCGGCTGCGCCCCAAAGGTCGGCTCCGCCGCCAGTAACCTGATATTCGCCGCTAGCGGGAACGTATACCGTCGAGCCCTTGTGGGTCGTGCCGATTTCGGTTGAAGCCGTAAAAATCCCGGTCGCTTCGCCGGGTTGCTGTTGAGCAAAGACGAGGCCGGGCAACAACAGAGCTGCTGCACCGAGCAGAGAGAAAACGCGAATAGATTTCATCAGGAATCCGATCTTACGGTTGAAAATGTGTGGCAGATTCGTCTCAACCCGAATCGGCTCTTAGCGCTTCATCAGGCGGAAAAATAGCGCCTGCTTTGCGATGGGCTCGGTCTTGTCGGCCAATTCCACCATCTGCTTCTCATTCAGCGGTGTGAATTCGCGCGCGAGCTGGACACATTCCTCCACCTGCTGCACGGAATCGCATCCTATGATTGCCGTGCTGATGGGCAGGGAAAGAGTGTAGAAAAACGTCTCATGTTTACTGAGCGTACCGGGCGTGGTGGCGATGGCGCCACTTCCCTCCCACGAGTGTTTCTGCACTTCCACGGGAGGCGGCGTCCAACTGGAAAGAATCCGTCCCCGAGCCATCACTTTCATGCCGATGATGCCCACTTGTTTCTCGACCGCCATGGGCAGTAAATCCTTCTCAAAGCTGTAGTAGTACTTATCTGCGGCGTTCAGACCCATTAACACCGTGTCGAATGGGAACCTCTTCAGACATTCCATCAGTGCCTCCGGACGAAAGCGCCCGGTTACTCCCAGAAAGCGCACCATCTTCTGGTCGCGCGCCTGAATCAGCGCCTCCATGGCGCCGCCTTTCCCAAAAATCTGATCGATGTCCTCGGTTATGCCGACGTCGTGAAGCTGCCAGCTGTCGAGGTGATCGGTGTTCAACAATTTAAACGATACTTCCAGATTTTTGAGCGCGGCATCGCGGGTCCGTTCCTTGGTCTTACTGGCGATGAAAACCTGGTCGCGATAGCCTTTCAATCCCTTGCCGAGATACTGCTCGCTCCATCGGTCGGGGCCGCCGTAGATCGCGGACGTGTCAAAATAATTCACTCCCAGTTCGAGCGCCTTGGCGATGATTGGCAGGGCGACCGCCTCGTTGTTTACTTTCTCCAGCGCACCCTGGCCGCCCAGGCCGAAAATTCCCACGCGAAAACCAGTTTTGCCAAGGTTTCGCGTTGGCATCATCTCCTGCACCGCCTGCGATGACGTCTTAAACGATTGGGTTGAGTTGAAAGATTGTGCGCGGGCGCTCGATGGCAACGCCGCCCCGACAACACTCGCGGCAATCGACGCACCGCCGACTTTGAGAAAGCCGCGACGGCCTTGATTTAGAGTTTTATTGGATTCGCCAGGAGTCTTCATCCAGAGTCCCCTTCTTCGGTCAAAAAACGATATTGATCATACACCCATTCCCGCTGGTCGCCGGCGGTGCCAAACAATTTTACATCGACCGCGATCTAGGCCGGGAGATATGCAGCGCGTTTGTCGAAGCCGAGCCTGCAGATCGAGAAGAGTCCCCGTGCCTGCCCACACTGATGCTATTACTGGCGTAATCTTGCTGGCCAGGGCGACTCCGCGCGAACCTAAAGTATGTCCTCGGGTGCAGGGAAGCGCCGTGAAAAGAGAATCGCAGCCGTCTTTCCGATTCGACTGTGGGGAATGGACGCGAACGGGCGTCCTTTCATTGAAGCCGCCACAACCCTAAACGTCAGCCGCAAAGGGGCCCATCTCAGTGATGTTCCAACGAAGCTCGCGGTTGGTGATGTGATCGGACTCACATACAACCAGCAGAAGTACAAGTTTCGGGTAATTTGGGTGGGCAAAACCGGCACTGCGGAGGCGGGCAACGTCGGCCTGCAGAGTCTGGAATTTGGAAAGTGGATTTGGGATGTCAAGCTGCCTCTCGACGACACCGACATCTACAGCCGCCCGCCGGCCAGTGAAAATCGTCTGCGCACACGGGTGAAGTGTTTTCTGTCGGCTGAGGTTTCCGACCGTGCCGATGAGCGGACATTAGTCTTCCTTAGAGACCTTAGCGCCGGCGGTTGCTACGCTACGATGGCGCAACCTCTCCCGTTGGGAACGAAGGTAAGCGTCGCCTTGTGGTTAGACGACGAAACAAAGATTTGGGCGGGTGGAATCGTGATTAGCAGTCACCCCAGAGAGGGTATGGGAATCAAATTCCTTGATCTTGACCGCAAGACTGCCGACGCGCTGGAGCGCTTCCTAGGACCATCTGAGCCGGAACCCTCTCGGCACTAACGGGAGTCATGTACCCCGATTTCACCGAGCATCACGACACTTATCAAAGTCTTCCGCAAATATTGAGATAGCGTCGCTTCCGTGTTACGCTCTCGCCCATGTTCCGCTGGAGTTGGATCCTTCCGTTCGTATTGCTCTGCCCACATTGGCTCGGCGCCGAAGACGGCGGCTGCGCGGAGCGGACCGTGATCGTCAGTGCGAGTGATAGTGACGGCAAAGCCATCCCGTTTACTCTGCAATCAGCGGACATCCAGGGCAAAATTAGTGGCAAGCCAGTACAAATTCTCGGTGTCACGAAACCCACAAATGCGGAGCGAGTAGTTATCGTCCTTGACGCGAGTGGCAGCATGTTGAGCGTATGGCAGAGAGTGTTGGAGTTCGCAGTGGAGATCGTACAAGGATCGCCGAGTTCCACTGAGTTTGCGCTTGTCATCTTTGCCGACAATGAGCTCAGGACGGTAGAGTTCGGGAAAACGGGGCCAGAATTTATCACCGAAATCATGAGTTTCAAAATTGTTAAGCCGTACGGCGTTACGGCGTTGCGGGACGCGATTTGGGAAGCTGTGAATATGTTTCAGCCGAACCGGGTAGGAGACACAATCGTGGTTATCTCAGATGGCGGAGATAACCAGAGCAAGGTCTCACCGCGACGACTGCGGGAAGCGATGTGGTCGCGAGGAATCCGGGTTATGTTCGCTCAAATTGTAGATCATCCCCATCCCCCTGAAGAAGAGATGGATGATGCCGATACCACTTGGTTGTCAGAAGGCTCGGGTGGGTTTTTGTCTCGTATAGAAAACGCGAACATGCTGCCGAACGTTGCTCAAGAGATTGCATTTGAAATTGAGAACTACCTCGCGGTGCGTATCACACTCCCAACGCCGCTTGAGAAAGAGGCCTCACTACATTTGGAGGCGGTAGATCCCTCTGGGCGGAAGAGGAAGAACATCGAGCTGCGATTTCCTGAAAAGCTTCTACCCTGTGCCAGTCTCGCTTCAAGACAGTAACGCGCACCTCAGCGATTCCTGCGTTTTTCGCAAAGGCAATTGCGGAACAGGAAGGCTCCCTTGATACCGCGGCTGACCGCTCGATTTGTGCGGTAGCCCAAGCCATCACTACCGTCACCTTTGGACTTCAATTAACCTGATCAACAATGGTGTAGAGCGTCCGGGGGGATGTCCTAACTATGAAAAGACTGCGATTCGTCTTGTCGCTCACGACTCGCGATAACGACTTTCAATTGGAGCAGGCTGTAGCCGCCCAGCAAGCGGCCAATCGCCTGGGCGCAGATCTTGAGGTCCTCTACGCGGGCTCTGATGCAATTCAGCAGAGCCAGCAGTTGCTCGAGATCATTCAGTCAAAATCTTCTCTCCCGGATGGACTCATTTTGGAGCCGGTCGGGGGCACGGGATTCCCACAGGTGGCCAGAGCTGCCGCAGCCGCCGGTATTGGTTGGGTGGTGCTGAATCGTCAAGTCGAATACCTTGCAGACCTGCGTCGCGCCTATAAAGTTCCGCTCTTTCGCGTCAGTTCCGACCATGAAGAGATCGGGCGCATTCAGGGAAAACAAGTCGCTGCCTTGCTACCCAAGGGTGGATCGGTGCTCCTGATTCAAGGGCCGGCCGAGTCCACTGCCGCGCGACAACGCTTGGCTGGCCTCTACGAGACCAAGCCTGTCGGCGTGGAGGTGAAAGTCATCAAGGGGAACTGGACCGAAACTGGCGCGTATAAGCTTGTCAGCTCCTGGCTGAAGCTTTCCACCTCTCTGCAAACCCCCACGGACATTGTTGTTTCGCAGAATGATGCGATGGCAATAGGAGCCCGTAAGGCATTCCACGAGATCGCCGATCCCGCACTACGCGAAAAATTTTCTCGTCTTCCCTATATCGGTATCGATGGCGTTCGCACCACCGGACAAGAATGGCTGAGACGTGGTCTGCTGAACGCCACCATAGTTGTTCCTACAAACAGCGATGTAGCGATTGAAATGCTCACGCACGCAGCGCAGACAGGATCAGTCCCTCCTGAGGTGACTTTGACGGTGCCCAAGTCTCTGCCCAGCATCGAAGAGTTAGCCAAGAAAACAGTCCAGGCAGCAGCAGCTAGCTCAACTGTTGTAAACAGGCGTTAACACTCAGTGGCCCCTGCTGGCCCAGGAAAGGGGTTTTGAGGGTAATCACGATGTTAGGCCAACCAGTAGAATGTTCCTGAAAAACGAAAACTCTGAGTGCGCTGCTGGTCTACGTCCTTGGCACTGCAACCAAATCGCAAGCGTCAGACCAATCTGTTAGGGGCGGCGGGGCACGTCGTCATGACGACGACGTTGGCTCCAGGATTAAGTTGGCCCATGTCGAAGAGTACGGCCAACCAGCCGAGCAATAGGACCCAGAGCCCCGTCTCCAACAGGTCGACTGCTGCCATGTGCAAACCTGCTGCCAGATCCACATCCCACAAATACGGGCTGCCGCATATGCTGTCGAAGTAAATCTCCGCCACCCTTCCAACCGTCGCGATCAGCAGAACGCATAGCCACCAGCGCCACGCGCACACCACTCGAAGGATACTTCGCCACGGCACTCGCCAGCCCCACAAATTCGAAGCCGCCGCGAACGGAAAGAAGATAACCGGCGTCACCACCCAAGCTAGCAGCCATTTCAGGATTTGACCGGGCAGATAGTCTTGCATTTCTGCGGCGACCAAATACAACATTCCCCACAGAAGCAGCGCAAGTGATCCCCAAACCGGCCGAACATGTTTCCCATGGTCCCTCATCAAACTGCGCAGCATTCCCGCCTGTACGACTAACGCGGTAATCGCCACCAAAACGCGATCCGACACACCCAGCCCTCTGGAAAACCACTCCGGCAACCTTTGAATCCCTTGGAAGTGCAACGACGCCAAATTTGCCCATATCCATACCAGCACCCAGCCGAACTGCGCTCCAACCCAGTGGCGGCTCATGCTCAGGCGCTTGGCCAGCTCCGTGAAAGCTCCCGGCGTTGCGCAGTCGTTCAATCTCTACCCCTCGACTTCCCGTGTCGCGATTTCGGTTTCAGCGTAGAATGAATGATTGACGTAATCAGGCGACAAGATTATACCGTTCACTAAGGGTTTGTGGTACGCTGATTTTGGGGGTGTACGATGTTAGCCCCCAAGCCGCTCCCTAAGCGGCTGGAGATTAAGCGTATGACAGTCTGCATGGCCGCGCTCGCTGCCAATTCCAAAGCCTTAGTCTGCATCGCAGACAAAGCTCTTTCTTATGGCGAAACCATAACGTGGGATTCAGACAGTAGCAAAATGTTTACGCTCAATCCCAGTGGAACACTCGTCCTATTTGCCGGAGGCGAGCGCGACACAGGAGAGATAATTGCGCGGCTCATAGCGTCTCAAGACAAAATTGGAACAAGTAAGAGTGAAACTAAAAAGAAGATCGAAGCCGAGAGCAAAGATGCAATAGATTTTCTGGTTGATCGCCTTTACTTGTCCCCGAGACAACTAAAACGGGAAGAGTACGTAGCCGCAATATCGGGGCAACAGATCAACTCCCACATTCGCAAGGTCGCGGAGGAAATAGATGAATTTAGCCTGGGCTGTCATTTAATTGTCTGCGGCTCTGATTCTGGGAATTTATTCATCTTGAATATGGACTCATCTGGCATAGCGACTGACATGTCTATGACAGGCTTCCACGCAATCGGATCAGGCTGGGAACAAGCTATAGGGCGTCTCCTGTTTTCAGAGCACGAACGAAAACATTCGGTTGGGCGTGTACTGTACGACTGTGTTGATGCTAAGTTCGGAGCGGAACTAGACCCGAGCGTTGGCTATGAGTGGGACGCTTGGGTCATGCTTCCGGGAAAACTTGGAACATACCCGGTTCCGAAGAAGATTAAAGACCTCGTAGAGTCTGCATGGGCTAAATTCTCTCGCTCCCCATTTGAAAAATATGATCGTAAAGTCCATAAGCCCGGCCCTCCCAAGGGATGGGAAAAGACGCTGGAGGAATTTTCTGAACTCATAACAAAGGCCAGCTTGAATAACCCAGCAGCCAAGAAAAAGCTAAGGGCTATGGCCGATAGCGATTAAGCGGTGAGTTTGTCGAACGTAAGAGGGTCAGCAGTGACCATATGACGCAGGGTGTCAATGAACAAATCAGATCGCTTACGGCGGTCAAACCGGAAAGTCATTTCGTCGAGGTAGGCTTGGAGATGCTTAGGGCTAATACGATGCCAAGAGCCTATGATGCCGCGTTTCAGCAGCGAGAACGCGGACTCCACGGTGTTCGTGTAGATGTCCCCGTCAACATAGACACCGTTCTTGTGCTTGATGGTCCTGTGTTTCGCGGTCAGCCCGTTCTGCTTCATCGCACCGGGGTAAGAAGTGTATTCATCCGTAACCATGACCTCAACGTCCTGACTCACGTTTTCGCGGATGTACTTCGCCAGAGTTCCAGACCGTGCATCAGAAGCGTGGAAAAGGCGGAGATCGCCGCCGCGCTGCCGGATGCCGATGACAACTTCTTTCGGGGTACCACGTCCGGGCTTGCTACCGCGCGGGGGTCTGCCGCCGACGTAGGTTTCATCCACTTCGACAGTACCGTTCATCATAGGGCGATCTACCTCACCCATTGCGCGGCGGATTCTGTGGCAGAGATACCATGCGGTCTTGTAGGAGCCTTTGTGTTGACCCCAAAGAGTACGTTTGAGTTGCATCGCGCTCATGCCCTTCTTAGCTTCGCAGATCAACAGAACGGAAAGAAACCACATCGGCAAAGGCAAGTGGGAGTCATGGAAGATCGTGCTGCTGGTGACGGTGAACTGATATTCACATCCCACACACTCGTACCGAGCGTACTCTTTCAGGCGGGACACTCGCGTGTCTTTGCAGCGGGGGCAGACTACACCTTCAGGCCAGCGCAATCGCTCCAGCAGTTCGCGGCACCGTTCATCAGTTCCGTACAGTTCATTCACATCAGGGAGAGTCATGGCCGCACCTCGTAAATCGAAAACGCCATTACAGCGCGTTCCAACCCGAAAGTTGGTTGCTGGAATAAAGCGTGATCTGCGGAAGATGATGCAGTCGCTACCGACTGAGCCGAAGAGGAAACCAAAGAAAGGAAAGGGTTAACGAGCATCATGGATTTATCTTATCCAAGTCGTTACCCTTTGTCAAGGGAATAATCTTGTCAGGCGATTTCACCCATTGACCAATTCAGAAAAAGGGTATCCGAACAACTGCTGAATCTCCGAACTGACAGGGTCGTCCGCGATCAGGAGCGTTTTGCTCTCTTAGCTTCTACACAACGGCCAAGAAAGAATCCCGCCAAGAATGGCATTCCGAAATCGTGACGCACAGGCCGCCGAAAGTCTAGCATACAGAGATCTGCCCTCTCAGGTGTCCATTGGTTGACGTTAACAGGCGTTATCACTCAAAACCCTGCAGTCGAGTTTCCAACTGGTGGCTCGACAAAGTCCAGTGTCTTGAGGAGTCTCCTCATCTCCCGTGGAACGGGTCGAGAGAAAATCAACGGCTCGCGGTTGCTGCCGAGGGGGAAGAGATTGGCTTGAGCGGCGGAGGCAGTGGGACGCTCGCAGTGATTCCCTTGCCCTCCGTGATCGTGTAAATGAAATCGGCGGGGACGTCGTGTAGCGATTCGGACTGTCCGCTCGGCCAGGCAACCTCCACTGTCTCCATCTTGTCGGCAGCCGCCAGGCCGAAGTGCAGCCGCAGGTCATTCTGCGAGAGATAGCTACCGCCGCCCCGAACTTCATTGAACTGCATGACTCCGGCGGCGTGAATAGTGACCCGCGCCCCGATGCCGGCACGATTGCTTTTGGTCCCAATCAAATGAAAACCCACGCGGTGGTTGCTGTTGCGGGTCTTGTTGATCAGCAGCGACGGCGCCTCGCCGATATTGAGCACCAGAATGTCCATGTTGCCGTCGTTATAAACGTCGCCAAAAGCAGCGCCCCGGCGCGATTGGGGCGGCATATCAAACACGCCTGAGGCTTTGGAAATGTCTTCGAACGTTCCGTCGTGATTGTTACGGAATATCTGCATGGGTTCTTTGTAGCCAGGGCTGTTGGGGATAGCGTCCACCTGCGGATAGACGTGGCCGTTGTTAACGAATAAGTCCACCCAGCCGTCGTTGTCGAAATCTACGAAACCTGTGCCCCACTTCACATAGCGAAAACTGGGCTGGCCGAGCTTCGCCGGCCAGGACATAACCGAGAAGACGCCTCCGCCGAGGTTCCGGTAGAGGTTGTTGGCCTGGTCAGTGTACTCAGTCACGAACAGGTCGAGCTTGCCGTCATGATCGTAGTCGGCGAAATCCACTCCCATGTTGCCGAGTTCCTGGCCGTCACTGCCGAGGGCCACGCCGGACAGCATGCCGACCTCATCGAAGGTACCGTCGTGGCGGTTGTGGTAAAGGTAGTTGGGGCCGGCATCGTTTGCCAGGAACAGATCAGGCCATCCGGTATTGTCGTAATCGGCCCAGATTGCGCCCAGACCAAAGCGGTGCTGCGGATTGTCCATCCCCGCTTTTTTGGACACATCCTCGAAGGTGCCATCACCGCGATTGTGAAACAGATAGTTGCCGGATTCACCCGGCATCCCCCACGGTCCGCATTGCACTAGCACGCCCTTGAAGCGGCAGAATTTCTCGTCGCTGCCAAAGGCGGGCAGATGGTCCATATCCACGTGGACATAACGGGAGACGAACAAGTCCACGTGGCCGTCGCGATCATAATCGCCCCAGGCGGCGCCGGTGGCGAAGCCGGTAATTCCGCCAAGCCCGGCCTTCTCCGTGACATCTTCAAACTTGCAGTTGCCGAGTCCGCGATAGAGAACGCTGTGTCCGTAGCCGGTGACGAAGAGGTCCAGATTGCCGTCGTTGTCGTAATCGGCCACCGCAACACCCATGCCCCAACCTTTTACGGTGAGTCCGGCCTGCTCGGTGATGTTGGTGAACTTGCCGTCGGCGCCCTGGTGATAAAGCGTGACCATCAGGTCGCCGCCCGCGCGGTAGCGGTCAACGCTTGATCCATTGGTGACGACGATATCGAGCCGGCCGTCGTTGTCGCAGTCAAAAAAGCCCACTCCGCCGCCCATGGATTCGACGATGTAGTGCTGCTCCTTGGAGGCCAGATGCGAAACTGTCAGTCCGACCTGCGGAGCGACATCCTCGAACTGAGGAACCGGAGTGGTGGAGACGTTACTCTGGGCGGCCAGCGAGCCGGCAGACAGCAGCAGCACACAGCATATAAAGAGAAGAGAACGCCGGGGCATAGATTATAGATTGATGACGAGAATGTCAGGAACTCAACCATTGTACTGCGGAAAGCTTCTTTTTTGCTCACCGCCTCGCTCGGTAAGGGAGCTTCTCACGACCTACCTTATATATATCGTTCTTTATATATCGTTCTAGATCCAAGTTTGCGAAGCATTCAGCCCTGCATTAGACTCAACGCGTCCGCTAGCAACCTGAGAACTACTTACTAACTGCCCCCATGCATAAAAATATCCTGGAGACAAACCGCAATCTTTCCCTACCGCTCGCAATAGCATGCTTGATCTTGCTGGGCTCGCTGCCAGTCCGCGCCGACTCGGCAGACGGCAGGGACAGCGCAAATGTAGGGTCAACCTTGTTGCTTGACACCTTTTCAAGTAGCACGCGTCTGCCGAACGGTGTGCAGGTTCACGGAGGGCAGGCAGTCATCCAAGCTGAGGCTCTGCGGGACGATGTCATACGGATTCGGGTCGCGCGAGACGGGAATTTGCCCGAAGATTCCTCATGGGCGGTTTTGCCCGCAGCGCGTAGTGCACACGTCGACGTGGTAGCCGACGACGATGGTGAAGCGGTTGGATTTCACACCAAACTTCTCCGGTTACGCATTGATCGTAAGACGCTGCGGTTATCGGTAACCGATCTGAACGGGCGCGTCCTGCAAGAAGATGCCCCGGGCTGGCCAGTGGAATTTCATGGGCAGTCGTTCAGAATTTATAAACAGATGCCTCGCGACGAGCACTATTTCGGTTTGGGCGACAAGATCGGTCCCCTGGATCGCCGCGGCCAATCTTTCACAATGTGGAACACTGATGCCTACAATTTTCAGGAATCAACGGATCCACTCTACAAGACCATCCCTTTTTTCCTTACGCTGCACGAAGGGCGCGCGCTCGGAGTTCTATTAGATAACACGTGGCGAAGCAGTTTCGATTTTGGGAAAGAAACTTCGAACGTCTATTCCTTTGGCGCCGAGGGCGGCCCAATCGACTACTACCTTATATATGGGCCTGATGCCAAGCAGGTGCTTACCACCTATGCCTGGCTTACTGGGCCTACTCCGCTCCCTCCGCTTTGGACGCTCGGATACCAACAGTCACGCTATAGCTACGGAACCGAGGCCGAACTTCGTGAGGTTGCAACCCGGCTCCGTGCCGATCGCATTCCCGCAGACGCCCTTTACTTGGACATTGATTATCAGCAGAACAATCGGCCGTTCACCGTGGATTCAGCGAAGTTCCCACATTTCTCACAGATGCTATCGGATTTGAAAAAACAGAATTTTCACGTGATCGCCATCACCGATCTGCACATTGCCAGCATGCCCCAGGGTGGCTACGCTCCCTACGACACTGGAATAGCAGGCGATCATTTTGTGAAGAATCCGGACGGCTCAGTCTATGTGGCGCGAGTTTGGCCCGGAGCGTCCGTGTTCCCGGACTTTACACAACAAACTACTCGCAAATGGTGGGGCGACCTTTACAAGCCATTCGTTGCCGAAGGCGTTTCGGGATTCTGGAATGACATGAACGAGCCTTCGGTGTTCGACGGGCCCGGTGGAACCATGCCCCTTGACGTTAACCATCGGATCGATGAGATCGGCTTTCAAAAACGTACGGCGACTCACGGTGAGATTCACAATGTGTATGGGATGGAAAACTCTCGTGCCACGTACGAAGGTTTGTTGAATATCCTTCCTGATCAACGCCCATTCGTTCTCACCCGCGCCACTTACGCCGGTGGGCAGCGTTACGCTGCGACTTGGACCGGTGACGACAGCAGCACCTGGAACCACTTGCGCCTGACCACGCCGATGTTGTTGAACCTGGGCTTGAGCGGATTCGGCTTGAGCGGAGCTGATGTAGGCGGCTTCATCGGTACCCCGTCTCCGGAGCTGCTGACCAAATGGACAGAACTCGGAACCTTCCAACCCATCGACCGCAATCATTCAGAAAAGGGCACAGGTCACAGGGAACCGTGGGTACACGGGCCCGAGCAAGAAGCAATTCGCCGCCACTTCATCGAAGAACGTTATAAGCTGCTGCCGTATTTATATGCGGCTGCCGAAGAAATGTCCCGCACCGGAGTTCCGATGATGCGGCCGCTGTTTCTCGAGTTCTCCAATCCAGTTCCGGATGGGCACCCGCTCGACCTGGACGCTGGCAACGAATTCATGCTGGGCCGCAGCATTTTGGTCGCCCCGGCGCCCTTTCCTGAAAAACTCGACGAATACAGAGTGCTTTTGCCATCTGGACATTGGTACAACTATTGGACCGGCGAACTGGTTCGAGCGCAGACCAACGCGACGCAATCGTCGGAGGGGCCTCCGGGATTTTTCCCTGAGGTTCCCATTCTCGATGCGCTTCCAGTTTTTGTGCGTGAGGGAAGCATTCTCCCCTTGCAGCCTCTGATTCAGAGCACAAGCGAAACTCCAAAGGGACCATTGATGCTGCGCGTCTATCCCGGGGCCAACTGTCAAGGGTCGCTCTATCAGGATGACGGAACAACCATGGCGTATCAGCGCGGTGAGTTTTTGCGAATGCAATTCTCCTGCGAACAGACTGCGACTTCTGTCAAACTCCATGTCGGCCCGCATGAAGGGACATATAAGCCTTGGTGGAAAGAACTCCAGGTCGAGGTGTACGGAATGAGCTCCGGTTCACCTCGCGTGTTCGGTACTGGTGGGTCTCCTCTGAAGGCAATTGCCGATTCCCAACATCACAGCATTTCCTTTGTTGTCGCGGACGATGGTCGAGGGGCTGATTTGGAGCTAACCACGAGCCACGAGTAATCGTCGAGTCTGGCCGAGGCGGAGCTAACCAGGCACGAGCGAGACACCAATCCAATCCACCGATCAAAGTCGTTGGCCCAGCCTTTGACGACCTGAGGCCTTGGCTGCCAGATATCCATGCCCAGACCGAGTAGTTGCATTCACTTTGTTCGAGTCCCCTGTGCCCTTAGTGAAGGAGCAGAAGTGCAGATTTATGCATACCCGAGTCGCTTTAAGAGCAAATACGGGGAAGAGAACCATGCATGCCGGCGCTGATGGCGGCTGTATTGATGGGTGCGTAATAGCCATTTAGAAAATCGGTATTTTGCGGGTTTCGCAGCGAGATTTATCTTGACAACGATTGTACGTTGCACCCATAGTGCTTTCGTACTACAGAGTTGGGTGCGAAGTGACCATTTAGAAAATCGGTATTTTACGGGGTTCGCACCGGAGATTTATCTTGACAACCCTAGTAGATTCGTACTACAAAACTTGCGCCATAGCACTGGGCTGATAAAGCTGCAGTCAAACCGTCTTTTAGGAGGAGTATATGGGTTCCAAGCTGTTGAAACTCATCGCGGTACTTGCCATTTCAGTCATGGTTTTCGTGCCGCTTTCTTTTGCCCAGACAACTACTGGCGATATTAGTGGAGCGGTCACTGACCCGAGCAACGCGCCGCTTCCAACCGTCACACTGAAGCTGACTGACCAAGTTACCGGAGCTACGCGCAAGACCACTTCGGACGCGCAGGGCAATTTCAGCTTTCTGCAAGTCCCGGTCGGAACTTACACGATTACCGGGACGAGAGACGGGTTCAAGACGGTGTCGCAAAAGGATGTGGCGGTGCACGTTGCTACGGTGACGAACACCACATTGCAGTTGCCGATAGGTGCAGCCTCGGAAGTGGTGAACGTCGAGGCCGCGGCGCTCAGTTTGAACACTGAGAATGGCGAAGTCGGCGGCACCATGCTCAGCAACCAGGTGAGCCAGTTGCCTCTCAACGGCCGCAACTTCATCGAGCTGACCACGCTCATGCCTGGCTCGTCGGTGGGCGGAGGCTTCGACAATAAGAACAAGGGCTTGCTTGCCGGTGTTGATATTTCCTTCAGCGGCGCACCGGCCAACGCGAACCAGTGGCAGGTGAACGGAGCCAATAATAATGACGAAGGCTCACAGCGCACCATTCTGATCTATCCTTCGGTGGACGCCATCCAGGAATTCAAGATTCTGCGCAATAGCTACGGCCCAGAGTACGGCGGCGCCGGCGGCGCGCAGATCAACATCGCCACCAAGGGCGGCGGCAACCAGTTTCATGGCGATGGCTACTATTTCGGCCGCAACGATGCGCTCGATTCCGCAAACTATTTCCTCGGCCAGCAGAAATTATCCTGCGTTAACCAAGCTATCTGCGGAAAGAAAAACTTTCTGCGCCGCAACGACTACGGCTTCACCATAGGCGGGCCGATCAAGAAGGACAAGTTCTTCTTCTTCTATTCGGACGAGTGGAACAAAGAAAATCGCGGTCAAGTGCGCCAGAACTGGCTACCGACGCAAGCGGAGATCGGTGGCGATTGGACGGATTTGGCGGCAGCCCGGATTGCAGCGGGTGCTGATCCTGCGAACGATCCTCTTCTGACTCTGACCAACACCCCCGATCCCAATAACCCCGGACATTTCCTTCCGGTACAGTGCGGCGGGCCGGCCATGCCCAAAGACCCGTTAACCAATGCAGTGTTCCCCGGATACATCATTCCCAGTAACCGGCTCAGCCCAGCTGGCGAGGCTTATCTTTCCCAGCTTCCACCTACGGACATCGGCAATCTCTGCGCATCGCATGACTGGGTGGCGCAGGTGCCAACTCCGCTGAACTGGCGCGAAGACAACGTTCGCGGCGACTATAACCTCACCAAGAGCACGACCTTGATGATTAACTACACCAATGAATCCTGGCGGAATCCGCTGCACGGGGACGAAGAGGGCGGCCTGTGGGGCGACTCGAATTTCCCGGCGGTGAGCGATGCTTGGTCACAGCCCAGCAAGATGGTGGTGGCGAAACTGACCTCCACGATCGGCACCAACAAGGTCAACGACTTTTCCTTCTCTTGGGGCGCCAATCGCATCAACATTACCCAAGCTGGCGATAATCCGGGACTACAGCAGACGATCGTTTCTGCCATGCCGCTGGTTTTCCCCTCCAACCAAAAGCAGCACTCCACCCAACTTCCGCAGCAGATTTGCTGGTGCTCGACGTTTATCGGCGACATCGGTCCTTGGGGCAACCGTCAGGATCTCTTCACTTGGAAAGATGACTTCTCGCTGGCCAAGGCCAAGCACACCTTCAAGTTGGGTGTGCTGTACGACCAAAACGCCAAGGACGAGGAGCAGGGGCAGGAGGCTGGCGGATTGTGGGGCGCGGGTGGTTACGTTCAACCCACCGGGCCGAACGTGGGGGCTTACTCTTGGAGTAGCCCTACCGGCCAACAGTGGTCGGACACAACCCTGAAGAACGTCCTCTGGGGCTTCAACGAGAATAACAAGAATCCCATCAGCGATCCTCGATGGCGCGACGTCGACCTTTATTTTGGCGATACTTGGAAGGCGACCAGGACGCTTACCGTGGATTACGGTGTACGTTATTCGCTTATGCCTGACGCGTGGCTGGCCGATAACGCCCTCGCGTCGTGGGAGCTATCCGCCTACAATCCAAACCTCATCAATCCGTCAAATGGCCTTGCGGATCCAACTTCTCCCTGCAACGGTATAGTGCTGGCGAGGGGCGCGCCTATTAACTGCGGCGCACTGGGTTTCCCCGGGGGCATCGTTTCCAGCAACCGGAGCATCGTTCCGTCCAACACCCACCTGATTACGCCGCGCCTCGGTTTCGCATGGGACGTGCTCGGTCACGGTAAGTGGGTGCTGCGCGGCGGCGCCGGGCAGTTTTTCACCCGCGATCCGATCAGCGGCACCAGTACCCGTCTCGTCGGCGCAAATGCTCCCTTCACAATCGGAGCCAGCGGAGAGCGTACGCTTGACGGCCCCACATTTACGAACGGCTCGGCACCGGGCGACAATATGCTCGACTTTGCCGTTGGGACGCCAACCCAAAGCGTGGCTCTTAACACTCAACTTGCCAACAGCTGGGACTGGAACTTCACAAATGAATTCACGCCCTGGCGCGATGGTAAGCTGGAAGTTGGCTACGTTGGCCTTCGTGGTGTTCACCTCGCTACCTATGTGGATCTTGATCAACTGGCGCCAAAGAACCGTATTCCTTGGATTACGAGTTCGGGTAATGCCAATAATCTGTTCCCGTTGGGCAACCTGTACGGAGGCGCGCCCAAAGCCATGTACCAGTGGACCCACGCCGGCGACTCCATTTACCACTCATTGCAAACTGAGTTTACGCAGAAGATGTCGCGTAACTCGGTGTTTCAGCTGGCTTACACCTGGTCCAAGAACATTTCCAACACCGAAGGCGATTACCCCAACAACCAGGATGGCATTGCGGATAGCTACAATACACGTGCCAGCCGTGGACTTTCCAACTTTGACCGGACGAACGTGCTCTCGTCCAGCTTGGTTTACAACCTACCTGGCTTTGAAGGGAGCAATGCCTTGGTTAAAGGCGTAATAGGTGGCTGGGAAACCAGCACGGTGGTGAGCGTCGCAACCGGCAACGCCCTCACTATTACGGGTAATTTGGGAGGCCAGAATGGAACCGCCACCTGCGTTAGTTTGGCGGGTGGAGCTCCCTGCAGCGGAACCATTCGCTCTGATCCGTGGGGCGTTTATGCCAACGGCGGGCAGACGCATTTCAGCGTTCGCCCACTGCAGGTGGCGGGGCAGTCATGCCTCACGAGTAATAACCTGCAACTTATCAACCCGAACGCCTTCAGCTTTAACGGTTATGCTATCGGTACGACGCCGCCCGGCGACACTGGACAGTGCCATGGTCCGGGAATCCGGGATGTGGACTTCTCACTCGACAAGAACTGGGGCCTGCCGAAGATGTTGGGCGAGAGCGCGAAGATCCAATTCAGGCTTGAGTTCTTCAACCTGTTGAATCATCCAATGTTCCGCTACGGCGGCTCAAGCGGTGATAGCAACGCGAACTTGAACTTCACAGCCACTGGCGGGCAGGTCGTCAACGGTATCTTGACGGGAACGACGCTGCAGGGCGGATCGACGTTCGGCAACACACCGTTCACGAGCAACTTGGGTAACCGCGAGATTCAGTACGCCTTGAAGATCATCTTCTGAGGCGTTCGCGGTCAGACAAAAAACAAGGTGGGCTTGACATTAAGTCGAGCCCACCTTTTTAATTCAGTGAGAGTTCCGTTACTCTACGGAAATGGGTCCTGGGTCAGTGGTCAGACGCGCTGTAAAGAGCGATTCCACGTTTTGGCGGGCAGTCGCACTCGTTGTGGTTGTTTTTATACTCGCCTCCGCTGTCATCGCTGAAATCCCAACCAGAACACGGATTGCTGAGCTCATTCAGCACGATCAATTACCCGCAGCCGAGCAGCAGCTGTGGGAGGTCCTGAGCGCTCATCCGGACGAACTCTGGGCACTGGAGCTGATGGGCGACCTGCGCGTTCACCAGAAACGCAGTGCAGAGGCGGAAGCGCTGTTCCATCGAGTGCTTGAAATTGATCCTTCCAGCCTGGAGGCGCAACGCAGCCTGGGAGCTTTGTACCGATCAGAAGGTAAAGCGGAGGAGGCGGTCGCGGCTTACGAGGCCATAGTGAAGATTGCGCCTCACGATCTTGAGGCTAATCTGGCGCTGGCCAACGTCTACGAGCGGACTGGCAAGTATCAGGAATCGGTAGCCGCGGTGGAGCGCATTCCGGCCGGATCACGTCCGGCCAACGTTCTCCCCCTCCTGGCTGATGATTACTTCAAACTCGGGCAGCCCGACCAGGTCTCTCCCCTGATCTCGCAAGTGTTGCGTTTGCCAACGACGAAACAGGGCACGGTGCTCGATTTCGTTGCTGTGCTGCTTGAGAACGGTTATGTCAAGGACGCGTCAAAGTTGATGGATGCGATCCGCCCAGCGAAGCCGGATGCCGCTTACACGCACGTGCTGGCCCGGGTGCGGGAAACCCAGGGGCGTAAAGCAGAAGCAGGGCAGTTGCTGGCCGAGGCGCTCCGCATGTCACCGAAATCCTTCGACATACTTTTCGACTCCGCCCGCTTTGCCGCTGAGGATAACCGTTGGAAAGAGTCGGTGGATCTGCTGAGACGCGCGGACGCGGTGAATCCGAACGACCCCGCCGTGCTGATGAAGCTGGCGGTTGAATATATGCAAATCGGCGAGACCGAGCTCGCCAGGCAGGCGGCTAAGCGCCTGTATGACCTCGAACCCGAAAATGCAGACGCCCAGTACGTGTATGGCAGAATATTGCACGATTCTCAGCGATTCCAGGAAATCCTGGATCCCCTGGCCCGGAAGATGGTGGCGGAACGGCCCAACGATCCGCACGCGCTCTTTCTGTTGGGGATGATTGACTACGACGAAGGAAACGACGTCGAATCACGGCCGGAATTCACCCGCAGCCTGCAGCTCGATCCTAAGAACAATGACACGCACTATTACTTGGCGATGCTCGATGAGCGCCAGGGAAATTTTGATGCGGCCCGCCAGGGTTTGGAAGAGGTGGTGAAGGCAGACCCCAACCACGCTGGCGCGCAGCAGGAGCTGGGGGTAATCAGGCTGCGGCAGGGAGATGCGGCCGGGGCGCGCACGGCGTTGGAAATCGCGCTGAAATTGCGACCCGATATACCGCAGACCCACTATCAGCTCGGACTTGCCTATGCACGGCTGGGAATGCCCGAGCAGGCAAAAGCCCAGACCGAGCTATACGAGAAATTACACCAGGCAGTGAATGACAAGCTGAAGCGCGACCTATTACCGCATTCTGTGGATACGGAGGCTGCTCCAAAATGAGGCCGCTCCGAATCAGCGCCGGAACGTTCTTTGCCGCCGGATTGGCGTTCGCAATGTCTGCTTTTGCTGACCAGACGCCTGCCAAGAAAACGGCATCCACCGCCAGGAGCACTGCGTCGGCCTCCAAGAGCGCGGCAGCCACAACCGTCGCGCCCAAAACCGCCGAGCCCAAAACCGACACTGCACAACAGCATTTCGATTCTGCGCAGACCTATCAACTGGCTGGAGATTTCGACAGTGCGGCAATGGAATATCGGCGGGCCATTGCGATCGGTCTCGACCATCTGGGCAATCTTCGCGCTGCTCGGCAGGATTACCCCGGCGCAGAGCACTTGCTCCAGCAGTCGATGATGGCGGACCCGGATAACCCGGATCCCGCCGTGGACCTCGCTATCACCGAGCTTTATTCCGGGGACATGCCGAAGGCGGAAACCGACGCGAGGGCAGTGCTGCAGAAGAATCCGGACCATTTCCGCGCCCGCGCCCTGCTCGGCAAAATTGATTTTTTGCAAGGGAACTATCAGGGCGCGGCCGACGAGCTGCACACGGCGCTGGGCCTGACCACCGACTTTGACGTAACGTACAGCCTTGCCCTAGCCGATCTGGAACTGAAGAAGACGTCGCTGGCGACTGTGCTCTTCGACGAGATGAAGAACTCCCTGCCCGACACAGCGCAGTTGCACGTGTTGATCGGACGGGCCTTCTTGACGACTGGCTATCCACAGCTGGCGACAGCAGAATTCGAGCGCGCGGCTGTGCTGGATCCGAAGCATCCGGACGTTCATTTTTATTTAGGGCTGGCTTCAGTATTGAGCGCGCAGGCGCCCGATGTTGCGCACGGCGAGAGCCAGTTGGACCTGGCCAAAGCGGAAACTTCGCTGCAAGAAGCCATCAAGCGCCAACCTGAGGATTCGCGTGCTTTTTTTTATCTCGGCCAGTGCTACGCGGCCGAGCAGCAATGGGCAAAAGCGGCGGACGCTTATCGCTCCGTCATCAGGCTGACACCGGCTGCGCAACAGATGGATGGCGCGATGGCGGGCGCATACGATGGGCTCGCGGAAGCGCTGCGCCAGCAGGGTAAGAAGGAGGAGGCCGCTGCGGAGTCGGCCAAGGCGCAGCGGATTCGCACCACGCTCCAGAAGGATGGGGCAGGCGCGCCCGGGAGCGATACCGGGAAGACGAACGGTGACTCTAATCAGCAGGAGCTTAACTCCATGATGATGCGGCCGGGAGACTCCGAACCACCCGACGCTAAAACGGAAGCCGCATACACGAAATCAGTGTCTTTTCTATTGGGACAGGCGTATCACAACCTGGGGGTCATTGACGCGCGCGCCTCACGCTACCCACAGGCCGCCGACGAGTTCTCGCAAGCGGCGAAATGGGAGCCATCCATTCCCAGCCTGGACAGCAACTGGGGCCTCTCCGCGTTTCGTGCGGCGAAATACGACGAAGCCGTCGGACCGCTGGAGAGGGAGTTGCGCCGTACGCCGGATGATCTCTCCATCCGCGAGATGCTCGGCCTCTGCTACTATATGGGCGATAAGTTCGCCGAGAGCGCGGCGACCTTCCGCCCGGTGGTCGATCAGTTGCCAGACAACGCGGGCCTGCTCTACGCGGCCGGCGCATCCCTGGTCCGCAGCGGTGACGCGAAGAATGGCGCGCTAGTCTTTTCTCGGATGCTGGAAAAGGATCAGAACGTGCCGGCGGTGCACTTGATGCTGGGCCAGGCTTACGCTCAAGAGCAGAATTATCCCGAGGCTCTGCTAGAGTTTGAGCGGGCGCTGCAGCTCGACCCGCATACCGCTGAAGCGCACTACCAGTTAGGAATGGTCGCTCTCAAGCAGGGAAAGCTGGATACGTCCGCGGATCAATTTCAGCAGGAGCTATCGGTCAATCCCGGCCACATCCCCGCGGAATATCAGTTGGGATACGTGCTGGTGCAGCTGCATCAGGCGGACGCGGCCATCCCGCTATTGCAAGATGTCATAAGCCGGCAGCCGAATCATTCCGATGCTCATTATGAGCTAGGGAAGGCGTTATTGGAACACGGGAAGGTAAAAGATGCCATTCAGGATCTGGAAACCTCGGTCCGTTTGCAGCCGACTGATTACGCTTATTATCAGCTCAGCGTCGCATACCAGCGCGACGGGCGCACCAACGACGCAGAGCAAGCTATGCTGATGTATCAGAAACTCAGGCCCAAACCCCCTGTACCGCCGCAGTAACAGCAAGGAATTGAATACCTTCACTATGATCCGATCCGTCTTGCAGATTACGGTGCTCGTGGTTTTGGCCAGTGTCCTGGTCGCCGCGCAGCAGCCTGCTCCCCCTCCAAAAGATTCGGGAATGGTGTTGCACGTTACCACCCGCATGGTGCTAGTGGATACGGTTGTCCTCGACAAGGCAGGCAATCCGGTCAAGGGCCTGAAAGCGGAAGACTTCACGGTGACCGAAGGCGGCGTTCGTCAGCGGATCGCAGGTTTCTCCGAGCATATTTCTGAGTCAGCGCCGCCGGCGCCGCCGCCTGTCCTCCCTCCGCATGTGACGACCAACCGCCCTGTGGTGACGCAGATGAATGCGGAAAACAGCACCGTGGCCGTTCTGCTGCTCGACGGCCTCAACACTCCTCCGCAAGACCAGATTTATGTGAAGCAGCAGATGCTGAAGTTTTTGGCTCGTCAATACGATCCGAACACGAAGCTGGCGGTAATTGCCCTCACCAACAAACTCACGGTGTTGCAGAATTTCACCCAAGACCCGCTTCTGTTGCGAGCCGCACTGGACCGCTACATGGCGGAAACGCCCGCGCTGGCGCGCAGCGGCAGCGGCCAGATCGAAACACAATCGGCTTTTGTTGCACCGCCAACTGTCAATTTGCCGCCGCAGGCCACCGGCGGTCCAACCTCGAGCGCCCCGGACCCCGGTCTTCCTGCCACGCTTGCGGCCGGCGGAGCCAATGCCAGCATTGCCGAAGATATTGCTTACCTGATGGACCGCTTTGAGCGGGAATCGGAAAACTTCTCGCGCGATACCCGTATTTCAGTCACCCTTTCGGCTTTGGAACAAATTGCACGCTTCATGTCAGGACAAAGTGGACGCAAGGTGCTTCTGTGGTTTTCAACCGGCTTCCCGTTTTCGGTGGTGGGAGATTCGCCCAGCGCGATGGAGACAGAAAGAGATTATGGCGATCAAATCCGGCGGACGATCAATCTGTTGAACGATGCGCATGTGGCCACGTACACCATTGATGCGGGCGGACTGGTGCCGAGCAGCATAGGAGATGCAAGCCTCAGTGGCCGGGATTCGGAAGGCAAGGTTCACATGGGCATCGACGCCAACCGCGCATTGAGTACAGAGTCCTTCCAACGATTCTCCACGCACGACGCTCTGGAAACGATTGCCCGCGACACCGGCGGAAGCTACTTCAACCGCAACGACCTTGATGATGCCATTCGATCAGCGCTGAGGGAGTCGAGTTCTTATTACATGCTCGGTTATTACCCCAACAACAAAAAGTGGGATGGGAAGTTTCGCAATATCAAATTGCAGGTGGACCGGCCGGGCACGCAGTTGCGCTACCGTCGCGGATATTTCGCGGTGAACCCCTCGGATTGGAGAAAGGACAACGGCGACCGCACGCTGACAGCGGCTTTAACAGCGAACTCGTTGCCCTCGACGGAAGTGACCTTCATGGCTCGGGCGCTGCCTCCCCAGCCGGATTCGGATACGGAGGTTGAATTTGTCATAGATCCCTCCACGCTCTCGTTTGACATCGAAGCTGGGAACCTCCACCACTGTAGGCTGCAGTTCGAGGTACAGGTGTTCACCCCCGAAGGCAAGCTAGTAAAGGCGGAAGTGCAGACCGCAGAGGCATCGCTCCCGCAGCCGACCTACGAACGGGTGAGCAAGCAGGCGTTGCCCATGCAGGTGCCCATCCGGCTCGCGCCGGGCAAATACATTTTGCGTCTCGGCGTGCAGGATAATGCCACGGGATTGTTTGGAACGGCCGATTTAGCATTGGAGGTTCCCGCCAAGCGGGCAAGCAAGCGCTAGCGCGGCATTCTGAGCACAAATCTTTACCGCCGCTGGGTTCAAGTCGGTCTATAATTTGTGCAGTTTTCGGGGTAGCAGGTCGCGGAAACCTTCGCTGGCAAAGGCGTTTCAGCACGGCGAGATGTTTTTCTTTCAGCAAAAAATGGAGGGACAGTTATGAGATCGAGTCATCTTTGGTTCTTCACTCTGGCGGTTGCTTTTCTCTCGGCGGCAAGTGCCGCACAGCAAACAACGACGACGGCTTCGGGTACTGCTGCCGGAGTCACCAGCATAACCGTTCGCGTCACTTACAAGCAGAACCACCGGGCCGCTGCCGGATTGCGGGTAGAGCTGCTTTCCACGATGGGAGGCATGGCCGGCATACGCACAACCGACGGAAATGGCGGCGCCACCTTCGACGGCGTTGGCGGCGGGCGTTATCAGGTGCAGGTAGAGGGGGCCGACATCGAGACAACGAAAAGCGACGTCTTT